>Ga0247778_1000058_pt1 | contig 185246 bp, 203 predicted proteins | sample UWRJL049202B5_FD_179939 | JGI IMG/M metagenome (GOLD analysis project Ga0247778, IMG submission 179939) | Plant litter microbial communities from Arlington Agricultural Research Station in Wisconsin, United States - UWRJ-L049-202B-5 | ecosystem: Environmental > Terrestrial > Plant litter >... | reverse complement strand
GATTTCGGGAGTTCAATTTGCTCTTTGAGGACGCGTGGAGAAAAACTGAGTGCATCAGATGAAATGGAAAATGATTAGGGACGACATGGACCAAGATCCAAGGTTGCTTACTGTAGGCAAAAGCTGCAGTGATCAAAACACTGCAAAAACCCCACCAACCATTATCAAAAGCCCCAGGATCATACCAATTGCTGACACCTATTGCCCGACCTCCAAACCCAAGACCCGTATCAATTAAAATGCCTAGTATGCTGCGTTAAAGTCAGTGTCAAGGTTCCTCAAGAACGCCGGAAGGAATATTTACATAAAGCCAACAATGGCAATCACTTTCATGAGACTCAACACAACCTCTGCATTTGCAAATAGCTTCACACCAAAGATGTTCAAGAGAACAATGACAATGAGAAATATAGTGACCCAAATATCGTGATGTTTGAGGGGATTACCCCAGTACTGAAGTGTAATCGAGGCCGCAACAAGCTCAAGAGGCATAGTAATGAGCCATTGCATGGCATAGCTGTATCGATTTAGCTTTGGAACTGAAAAGTGGGAGAATACAGACTTCCACCCCATTGCCGCCGCCCATCCCTCATGAACAAAGATTCTCGTATGGTGAAAAAAACCGCCGGGTTTCGGGAGAAGCGTTGCCATTTCTCCTAGGGCCAGTATAGTAGGGCAAAGTGTGAAGCCTACGAAACAAAATGCTAGCAGAAGAGGAACAGGGCCAGCTACAGCCAAGCCTTGACCGGAACCAATAAAAAGACCGGTACCGATGGCACTTCCAAGTGCAATCAATTGACTGTGATAGGGCTCGAGTGCCTTATGGAGAGCGTCGTCCAAGTCTGCATCTGGATTTGCTCTTTGGACATCGTGTTGTCTGAAGCTGTTGAGGAAACCGCGCCGGACCTCTGAATGCTCGGCCTGCTCGGCCATCGGACGCAAACTCCCAACTACCAGGCGCGTGGTATATCATTTGCACATCATAACATAAAACTGCGAAGAAAGTACTCGAGTGACAGTTAGCCAAGGAGGCATCGTACGGGGAATTGAGTAGAGAGAAAAGATCGAGAACATTTATAATTGATTCGAGGCCTTGAGAGTGATCTGAAAAGTCATAGCCCGGCGCGAACACGGGATGAATTAGATGAAACTTGACCATTCGAAGGGGTACCACCCGAGGCTGGCAAGCCACACTACACATTTCCAGTTAAGCCGGGCGCCAATATTGATTTGGCTTGCATTGTCGCTGGTATTTTGAAGCGGTAAATTTCAACTGGTAGCTTGAGGGCTTTTTGCACCTTGAGACAAATTGAGGCGGCGGTATGTTGCTTTTGCATAGGCTCCATAGCTCACTGCACTAGGCAAAAAAGACATACTAAATCAGCCTCGACCACGTCACTTGAGCGTTTTAGGAAGAAATGTTCCTCCAATACGGGAACCATCTCCAAAGGAAATCCCAGCGATTAAGTTCAGCCCTATGTGACAGGCAGAACCAGAACTGATCAAGTCATCTGCTCGCGACCGCGATCGGTCGAGAATCCCCGCCACAGCCTCTTGAATTTCCATCAAACGAAAATACTCAGACCTGCGACGACCGAGCTTTCAAAGTGAACAATATATTGACCACGAAGAAGGAAATATTACTGTATCAGCTTTTAACTCGCTGAAGGACCCAGTATGGTGGGGTTTCCTGGTAGAACAATGGTGAAGGCGCCCGCGAAGGCTCCACGAGACGACGGCAATCGAGGCCATATTGATACCCGTGCAGCACCTCGAGCTCCCGCGGCTCGAAGACCTCATATATCTGCTGCGAATAACACGCAGGGTCGGACTTATTCTCAATCATCTGATACGACCTTGGGCTCCTTCAATACGCTCAGCTCGGGGTACTCGAACGAACCAGCAACACCCTCAAGAGAGGCTGAGCCAGCAACAGTGATCATGGAAGGACCTGGAGATTACTCACAGAGTCAATGGACTGGGAGCCAAGAAGAGACCTATAGGCCGGCCGAAACACGAAACTGGCAATGGACGGATGATAGCAACGATCCGTTTGGCCCACGAGCCCGGCCACGGAATCCAAATTGCTCGCCCTTTTATGACCCAAGAGAAATCAGAGATACGAGTCTATATTCGGGGAAAGAGGTAGCACCGAGGGTCCAAAGAGGTCCCGAATTAGAAGGAGGAACAGAATTCGATGGCAGTAGGAATCCCTCCATAACGCAGACATCTTACTACGAAAATGTTGAAAGCTCGAGTGAAGCGTCCAGCTACTATCGGGCTCCTATTAGTCCATATGCTGTCGATCAGAATAGACCAAGTTTTCAACCGAGCGCCATTCCTCGAAGGAATACGTCAGAAGGCATTGAGACGAGAATCTCAGACCCGAGACCATCCTATGCGGTGCCGACAGGTCCGCTAACGCGACGGCACACAGATTTCCAGCAGAATACGAGTCATGAGTCAGATGTAAGTGGCTTCGCATCTTCTCACTAAAGGTTGGCTGACAGAAAACAGGAACGTCTTCCTGACCCTTTCGAAGCCGAAGTCGACGTGTGGCAAGATGGACTAAGGGATCCCGATACCCGCAAGACAGCCATCTTGAACTTCGTCATATTGAAAATCGATACAGGGTGCCAAAGGTCAAATTGGGTATCGAAACAAATAATCGACCGTCTGCGTGCTTCAACGCAGCCGCTACGATCGACACCAGAATTCTTCAGCTTCAACGGCACGCCTTTAACTCCTGAAAATGTAGTTAGACTCTCATTCAGAAGTACAGAGGGCGGCCCCGGACCTGCACATACTGCTATGTTTTATGTTGCTGCGGGCCAAGTGCCCTTCGAAATGCTTCTTGGCCAAGACTATATCTACCATAACGGGATTCTCCCGAAAGCAAATTTGCGCGGAGTATGGGTCTTGACCTCCAATACCCAAAACAAAGGTACAGATGCATCCCAAGACTTTATGAAATATTTACTGATTCTTGCTTTCAGACGCGCAAAGAGAGCAAACAGTTAGAGACGCAAAGCAAAGAAATCGAGCTGCTAAACACGAGCGCTACAGAGAACAACAACAAAGAGAGAAAGCAGCCAGGAGCAGTCGGCAGAACTCTGGCAATACTGGCAGTACAAGTGGCAATGGAAAGCTTGTAGGGTGGTTTGGTAAATGATGGGAAAGGGATGGGAGTTGGAGTTGGAGTTGGAGGTCGGACGAGGTTTCCATGGCATGGGTTGATTTTAGCGTTTGACTTGCCCAATCCGGAAGGAGCGGATGATCTCTTTTGTTCGATACCCAACGAAGCATGAACATGAATAATGAACCAAAAATTCTATACATTTAAAGCTTCTTATAACTTGTCATTTTGGTCACCCACTTGGAGTGTATGTACTTCCGACAAAGACCACCTGAACAGCAACAAATCTATGCAAAGGCTCATCAGAAAACTCCATACATATTTAATTCCAGGAGGGCAATAACTTACGCAGCTGTAGCAGCAAACACCTCTGCTTTCCTGGCATTAGTTGCTAATATCAGAACGAGAGAAAAGACCTGTGTCAAAGCCGCGATGATCCCCAAACGGACAAGCATGTTATTGACGAAAAACAATGCCAAAATCGATCCTACGAGGAGCGCTGACGAGATGATCGAAGCAAGTATATTCGCAACGCGTAGGACGACCTTGTCTTCGTACTCAAAATATTGAGACTCTTCATCAACGGGCTTCTTGAATCTGCGTCCGATACATTGATGCCACCATCTGAATGCCTTATTCAAGAAAAGAGATCCCAAAGGGTCTTCTCCTCCCCATGCTTTGACGGCAATAAGGTCTGTCGCCGATGAAGTCTCCCAGAGATCGTGATCTTTCCCAATGAGTGGAAAATCGCCCATATTCTTATCCTTGAACCATCGCCTGAGGAAGTCCAGGTCTCCGGTGCTGGGTGAGTGACTCGACTTCATTTCTTTTTGTCGAAGAACAGCTTCATCTACCACGAGGTAAGAGCGGAGCCGACTAGTGGCCAGGAGACGTACTGTATTCCTTCAGTTTCTCACGAATCTGTAGCATTATGTGCCATGTTTTGCCATGCTCGGAGTTACTCAAAAACCACCAATCCTTTGCACCCTCCACTCTTTCATTCATCGCAGACCCGTCACTGGAAGCCGGTCGTACATCCACTTCTGTTGCCTTTGTGCTGCCACTATCGGTAATAATCTTCTCCGATGAATGTTCTGCTGCTTCCCTAGGCAAAATCGCTGATCGGATGCTGTCCAAGTCGCCCGAATGCCTAGCGGGGGTTTCATTCTCACACTCAAGATCCTCTTTCATACTATCCCGCAACTCTCTCTCCAGGTGTACGAGCTCAGCCTGCAGATACAATATATTCAGCGCATTCAAAAAATCAAAACGTTGAAACGTCGCGATTTCGGCATGCTTTGCCATAAAGCCAGCCAACTTCTCATACCCGGTAGCCGACATTATGACTATTGCGACAGAAACGGAAACCAGCACAGAGCCTCAGAATATCATTGAAGGTTTCGGGCTCAGTGTCAATTCAGCAAGATGGGTCGTTCTGCCTTGCGATGATCGGAGAGACATGCAGCCACCAAGCCACACGGCTTGCTCAGCCTGGACGGCAAGAAAATGAAGCGGCCAACCTTCCCACGCCCACTCCATTGAGACACCCCTGAAAACAGCTTCACGTAGACCATTCATCAAACACTTCCTTTCCTAACGCAAACTTGAAATCTCGGAGAATTAAACTTCTTTTCTGTTTTCAACATATCAAACAAAATTCAAAAGCCGGACCGTCATATATCTCCACACGCCACCTAATAACAAGGTCATGAAACTTCACACCGCCCCCTTGTGGAGATTGATAATGACTTGTTTATTATCACGAGCTTCATTGAGCTATTGTTGCGAAGATCCGACGCCCCATACAACGGCAACACCTTGTTCTTAAGATATCGAAACTTTTAAGAATTGGATGCGATGTGCAACAAAACTATCTGAGAGAGCTAGAAAAGGAACAGGAAAGGTCTTGGAATATGAGTTTATGAGGTATATAAGATTTGGACTGCTAGAAGAGGAGATAAATAGGTAGCTGTGGGCCGTAACGACAGAGCAGATTTTGAGAACTGTGGGAACTTCCCCGATGGTGATTGGCCGAGAATATATAATTATTGAGATCACTTCGGACCATTTGTACCAGTTTGAGCCCCAGTTTACGCTTCAATCTCGCTGTATTCCCCACATATGCCCAACGATAATGTACAAAGCTTCCAATATACCTAACACCAATCAATCATATAGCACGTCATCGTCTTGGTCGTTATTCGTAGCTTCCGCAACACCACGATATCACCACATCACAGCTCCTCGAAGTTCTGTATACCATTCGAATCGCCATATGTCCCCCACCCCAGCTCTTTAACTCCCTTCCTCTCCCTCTCCCCCAACCAACCTCACACCACCACCAGTCCCCCGCTCCTGCGCTTCCCTCCTCGCCGCCTTCCTCCTCTCCACCTCCGCCACCAACCCCTTAAAATAAACCTCCGCCTGCACCGTAGCACTATAAGCCACCGGCGTCCAACTCCACATATTCCTCCTCTCACTATCCGCCCCCGCCGCCAGCAACGTCCTCAACACCAACAAATGCCCATTACTACTCGCAAAATGCAACGCCGTGTTCCCATCCACATCCGCATTCTTCAACAATTCCTCGGGCCCACTCGGCGCAAACGTAAGCAAGATCTGTATAGCAGTATCATGTCCTCCCCTCGCAGCCTCCATAATCGCGTCTCGGCCCCTGATATCCCGTTTCGGGATGCAGGACGGCATGGTGCTGCATAGGGCGTGCACGCATTCTGTGTGGCCGGCGCCGGCGGCGAGCATGAGTGGTGTCTGGTGGTCTTCGTTCAGGGAGACGCCATCTTTTTCGTGGCCTGCTTGGAGGAGCACGCGCACGACGGGCAGGAAACCGAGGGAGGCGGCGAGGTGGAGGGAGGTGTTGGAGAGGCCTGTGGTGGAGGGGTCGGGGTTGTGGAGGAGGTGGGGGTTTGTTTTTAGGATGCGCTGGACGAGGAGGGGGTCGTTTGCGTGGATTGCGCGGCGGAGGCGGAGGGAGGGGTCGATCCTATGGTGGAGAGGGGAGTTAGTTCTGTGTTCTGTGTACGGGGTAAACAGACGAGCGGGGTGGAATGCTGGAGCTATTTTGGGAGATTTTCTTACATGGTATTAGCATTGCTTTAGTCGAGTGCTGGAGTGCAGCAATTGGCAACGAGAATTCTAAAGGAAGACGCGATTCAATGCAGAGATATTCTGTCGAACGTTTGGTGTTTGCTGTGGTCGATCTGAAGTTGAAGGTGTAGATATTGTAGCCTGAGGCATCACGCTTAATTCAGGGGTTGTCAGATGTGGACTAACTCAAACATGCAGCGTCTCAACGTCCACTCATCTGTTGCAGAGATGAGGTCCCGACCCGGCAACCGGTGGCACTTGATAGATGACAGGCATCTGTGAGACCCGTCAAATAAGCTTTGTCCGTGCCGGCGTCTGAACCTGCGTCGGAATGACGCCTGCCAATACATCTATTGTTTTATATCGTCCCTTGTACATCCGTGTAGCAGAGTTAAATGACAAGCAGCAAGCGTTTACGCCCAGGTCGATCCCAAGAGAAACGATCTGAAGTTAGTTTAGTCCCAAGACAAACGCCGAGAAGAAGATCGCAGTCAAGCTTTGATTATGTTCTTGAATTCGGAAATCTCTCCAACTTGGCACTCGCAGGGGTCTAATGGCCATCTATGACATTAACATTTTCTTAAAAAGCGAATTTATAGACATGACATTGACACATAATAAAGAACCCAAATAAAAATAATTTCCAATACCATTTGTAGAGCTCCATTGCTGAAGATTGGAAAAAAGAACACCCTTCTGTTTCCCACTCACCACACCCTCAATGATTAAACTCCGTCTTCCCACCAATCTATCATAGACTCAAATATCGTCTCTCGAACTGCTCATGCGACGAACTCCCGGCGAGCTCTTTGCTTTCGGCCCTTTCCACCCTTTCCACCACCGAAGCCACCTTTTCCTCCATTTCCACCTTGTCCACCGTTGCCAGCGTTCGCTGCTCCAGTAGCCGCGGCCTTTCCAGCGTTGTTGCCTCCGTTCGCGGCAGCTGAGCTTGTAGCGGTAGCACCACCTTGGGCAGCCCCAGTAGGGCCTGGATTCGCGACGGCCGAGGCAGCAGCAGCGGCCGCAGCCTGGCCACCGGAACCATTGTTGGAAGCAGCATTGGCCACATTTCCATTACCAGAGACAACAAACTTGGTGCAATCATCAGCGGTACCACGCTGAGCGACGGGCATGATGACAGGCTGATGGTTGGATGCTGAGGCCATGGTGCATACACGATAGTTGCCAGCGGGGAGACCTCCGGTGACGACAGCCTGGAGAAGACCCTTTCCGTTACCAGCGTCGTTGATGCCCTTGAAGAAGGCGAATTGGGTGGCATCAAGAGCCTGCGTGGGGTTCAAGCTCTTACCCAAGTCCTGAACAGTGACGTGAGTGTGTCCAACGACCTGTCCACCTTGTAGAGCTTGAGGCGCGGCGTAATATGTAGCGTCGGCGTTGGTGAAGGAACCAGCAACGAGATTGGCCATCTGAACGGAGATGTTGAAGGTGGTGTCAGATTGGATTGCTTGGCCATTGGTTTCTGGGAATGTGATCACGGACGAAACCATGGAGGTCTTGGCTGGGATATCTCCCATGGCTATTCTTGGTTAACACAACCTCCACGCCGAGAGAAACGGTTCCACTTACTGATACCGTTACATGACCCGGTGGTGATTTGAAGACCGTTGGTCAATGTCTTGCCAGCACAGTTGTTGATGAAGTTGTTCTGCGAGGTCTTGGAAAGCGCTTGTCCAACCTCGGCGGCGCCAATCTCATTACTTCCATCGTTGAATGAACCGCTCTGGATCGCGTTCGCTGAAAGAGTCGTCCCAGTTGCATCGCCACCTCCAGCAGCGGCACTCGCAGCAGCGCCACCGTTATTGCCTCCCTTTTGTTGGGCATATACAACTGTTGAGAGCGCAGCAGCGCAGGCAATCTGTTTGAAAAGCATCTTGAATGGATTTAGGTTGATTGGAGAGGGTGTCGGACGGGGGAGAGCGGGAGAACTGCGAACGTTGAGCTGATATCAATGAATGAGTGTTAATCCGTTGAGGTGTGATGGTGGTTAATTAGATGCACGGTCAACGTGATCTGCTTGACTGGCAAGATGAAAATAAAAAAATGAGGGAATTTGAAAGAGAGGAGCCCGCCGAAAAAAATTCGAAGCAATGTAGTGAGTTGCTTGAGATAGTGACGGAGTGGAAGAAAGGGAGGATGGGTTGAGTACTTATTGTAGAAGCTTGGCATCGAGCCTCCACGCCGGGTGGGTCTCTTGGCCCATGGCAATTAGAAGGACCAGCCGTGATCCTCCAGACATTGGCAATGGAGATCCCGTTCTCGCATTGATGCCATGAAACTGGACGTGAGGTTCCAGCTGTCGCAGTGCGCAAGAGACACTAGAGGGGTGCCATCTGAAAGTAGCCAAGCGGGAGATCGGGTTGCATCAGATTATCAGACGCGCCGCCAACTCCAGTGGGAACCCCGTCTAATCTGATCTCGGCAGGGCGGTAAGAGGCCAGCAGATGCTTGATTCGGGACGAAAACGCTATGCCATGGCCGTTGTGCTGCTGGGGGCACAGCGTTAGGAGAGGTTGGGAGCCCGTCGAGGCGCTTAAGCGGAAACGCCTCCTGTCTTGGACAGCCTTGGTAAAACGACTACCCTGGCCGCTGAGCGGCAACGACGAACCCCCATCGAAACTCACAGAGGTCTTAGATCCATCCAGCAGCACAGATGCAACAGCAGATGGTTGGAGTTCGAATAGAACAGATGGTATTTGAGTTCATTCAGACGAAAAGGAAAGTGTATTGGGAAGTTGATAGCAAACAGTGAGGAAAACAAAAGCAGGAAAAGGGGTAAAGGGGTGCGATTAGGGTTGTGCAGCGAAAGCGCCAGGCAGAAACATGTTTATTTCTAAGGCATCAAATCCATGCTACAATCTTCACTTGGCGGATCGTTCACCTGGGTACTTCTGGGCACTGCAGCCAAGACTGGGCACTCGCTTCCAGTTCACTTCGTTTCTAACTTCACTACATTCCAAGACTTCTGTTTGATGCCTTATCCGATCTTCAAGTCTTAGCAGTCCGTGTGCAAAAGCTTTTTCTACTCAAGCTATTTCCAACTCATGCTCACTGCAAGACCTTCTGGTAATCTGACCTAATGCAAAGCCCACAGGGTGCACTTTCATGTCTTTTCGGGCTTCTGAAGCCTCTCCTCATGATTCTCGTCTCCCTTTTGCACTGCAAGTAGTGGTGCGCCGGACACCTCGTGGCACGGGCATTGACCAGACATAATTCTTCCCCCCGGCTCCTCCTGCTTCCAGCGGTCATCAAACAATATGCGATCTGGTGGGCACTACCAACCATGCAGTTTGTGTGCATCTGATAAGCCGCACTAGCAAGCACTTCAGACCAGGTCTCCTGTCACGCCAACTATGCTCCTTCAGGAAACCGCTTCTCACGATCTGTGAGTGCTGCAAAGGGTTTGGCAGTGTTGGGAGTGAGCGTCAGCCCCCGATTCAAATAACAGATAACCCAGGAGTAGCAATTGTAAAGCATCCATTGAGAATTGCTTTTCGGCAACCCGGCAACCATTGCGAAGAACGGCTGTACGACGGGACGAAACTGCAGCTACCCAAATAATTATCCAGGTCCAGCGCTCCGGACACAAGCTTTCCCATGGATGAGGTCATGATAGCGTGATTGCAAAGAGGCATGCTACGGCAACTAAGTGTTCCGCCCCGTGGCGGTGCCAGCCACTGACAGCTGCCATCCGAGGTCGTCTGTTCTCCCACCATGGTTTCATGGCATGTCACAGATAAGATAAAACATCAGGCTCGCTCCGAGCGCACGGATCAAAAATCCACAAAACCTTACCTCATTCAAGCATAACGGCCAAGGCTTGGCAGTAAATCAATCCTCTTGTGCAAGTTTAGACAACGCTGCTGTTTCTTTCGAAGTCTTCTGTTACAGTATCTCAAGGCGGTTTCACTGCCAAGGCATGTTTTATCCTTGGCAATTAGTTCTCCGTTCATCTGATCGTCGTTAATTGGTTTTGTTCAAGTTCGTTTGAATTTCCAGTCTCCACAACTTCGGTGTTCGGCACCCCTTCACATTTGATATTTCGATCCGTACTTTTCTATTTCAAGCCATTTCAATGCACTGGTATTTCATCTTTTCGGTCGATTGTCCGGTGCACGGCTCTTCTTGATCGCAAAGCCAAATAAAACGGTAACAGGAGTTCTCGTCTGAGACAAGTTTAACCGCAATCCACTATTAATAGTGGGTGAAAGTTTTGCTCTTGGCGAAGCGGGTCAGAGACAGCATCCCCCCAAGTTTTGCACTTAGGACTTCGGATGAAAGCTCAAGCATTTGTGTTTTTGTTTCCGCTTTTCGTGACAAGCTTTCGTTGTGGTGCATCTCAACTCTTGGAACTCTTGGCGACATTTTCTGGGCGCCCAGCCTTTGCATTGTCTCGCCAAGAGACAAGACTTCTGGGCAAGCAGCTTTGAAGCACCAGCGGGTTCAACCTTGAATATATAACTGGCACGCTGTCCCAGCTCGCGGTAGGATACCAGAGGAGGAAAATGGATGCTGCGGTTGGCAGTTACCACTTTTCACTAATTCCCGAGGTCCCCAGAACAAAAACGTTGATGCCAGTGCTGATACCAGACTATGGCTGGCTTCGCGACTATGATTTATCTCAGGTGGATGATGCGCTGAAGACATCAATTACAGCATGTTGGGTTTCGAACTACGGTACTGCCAGCAACTTTGGGCTGGGCAACAAGGTTATTCATGTCAAATACCTAGCAACCTCGACTTCTTATGAAGCACATATACTCCGCGGTTCTCGACTCGAAGCGAACGGCTCAGCGATTCCCTCAGGTCTCTTGACGCATGGCACGGCCATTTATTACGTAAAAATACGCAGCCCGCGATTTCGACAATCGATGCCAGCTGAATTATATTTGGCCAGCAGATATGCGTGGTCCAACCGGAGGACTACAACGAAGTCGAGGTGCGATGAGTGAAGGAAGCTGTTTCAACACATGCCAATGGAAATGATGAACAGTGTGCGAAAGCTTCGAATACTCTGTCCTGGCCTCCATCCAGGGCTCGAAATCGCGACGTGGGATTTTTGTGGAAGAATTTGAAATTTGATGCGAGTCCTGGAAGTGGTAACTGACTGCGATCATTCAGAATCCATTCTCAACAATACAACAACTTTACGAAGTACCATGAGATCGTATGGCGATCCAACCTGCTATTTTGCATGTTGTTTTTCGAGTCTCAAGCGAACAGTGCGACGTACGAGGTATTAGTCAGCGGTGAGACGTACGAGGTACCATGTTTCACTCCTTTGGGAATCCAACCCTTACACCATTACGAAATACACCAACGACTTTGATACGAACTTCCAAGACTCTCTGGGGGGGGAATTACTTGGGGATTGCGGCGTCTGGAAACGAAGGTTTGAAAGATTGTGTTCGAGATCGATATCGAAACGGGAAGGAACTTGGTGCCTGCGCACGTGAGGCGAGTTGGAACGGCGACGAATCTTCGCAGATTCAAGGCTTGGATATCAGTCTTTCATTTGAGTTTTTCGACCTGTTCGTCAATACCGTCGTTGGATGTTGGTCAATGGGGGACGCTTCGAATCAAGACCAATCGTTGACTTCCTAGCCATACCTAATTACCCCGCGCGATCGATTCACGGAAAGTTTTCTGCTAGCTCTGATGGAGATTTCGAGGCACCGTTGTTGGAATACAACCTAAGAGAGAATCCTGACTTGCATTGCGAGAGCCATGAAGGCGGACAAGCCTCAAGGTCAGCAATTGGCGACAGATACGAACGCTGCGCTCAAAAGTTTTTGACATCAGCGTATACGAATATGCGCCGATAAGTTCGCTAAATGCCCCGCAGCCGGGGACAAGGCCTGTATCCCCTCCCCCCGAAGAGCCTTGAAAGGTGCCTTGAAGGGCCTAATGCTTACTCTGAGGCTTTTGACGCAGCAATATCTCAAATAGCGACCAAATTACCTTCAGCGTGCTGTTAGAGCGTGTTACAGGGCACTCTCACTATAATTATAGGGGCTTAAGGGCCTGAAAACTTCGACACACGCTGATGTTAAAAACTGTTGACCGCGGCCTTCGTGAGTTGCTTGTTATTTTCGTCGCCTCAGCTGCTCCGCTACTCTCTTCTTTTCCCCACAAAAACTTCATAGCTGAAGAGTCATCTTCCTCGAATATTATGAGCACATGTTGGCTTCTTTCTACCTTGCTTGTTTTCTGAGCTTCGGGATATCTGTGTGGATTTCAAGGCAGATTTGAAAGGCACCAGCTCATCCAAGCTCACCACCACGGCGCTTTCTTCACACCCGCCCTCTCCGCAATCTTGCCCCTCATCTCAGCATTCATGTTACGATCCCCCCCCGAAAACGACACCAGCACTTGCTTCATCTGGTGAAGCAAGGCTCAAATCCGTTCAAGATCGAAAGTAGCATCTGTCATTGATATGAGCGGGAATTCCCCTTATCATATATATACTTCACTTCACGAGCGTTAGGTGAGGATGGCCTTCTTTTCCTTTCAATACGAAAATATTATGAAGCCAAAAGCGCCTGCTCTTTTACTCGGGCCTCAGGCTGTTGATAGAATGCCCTATGCGAGCCACACACGTTGGTTGGTCCAACCAAGACCTCGCACCTACTGGTCCAAGCGGCTGAGCCGGCTAAATTAATCTTGCCAGACAACTGCATCTACTCTTGGCTGGTTATTACGCACTCAAGCTCTTATTGCTCTTAGAACCTCAGATCCCGTCAGAAATCCTCCACACTTCGAAGTTTCGTATGCCTTTTCTCAATCAAGTTTACTAGCTCAAACATACACTGTTCTTCTTCCACCACAATGCGTTGGCCATTCAGCCGCGGTTATCCATCGTGTTGCTTGGATGATGTTGACTCGAAAGAATTCGATTATATCATTGTTGGCGGTACGTTTGTTAGTCTCTCTTTACATCATGAGCCCTCAAAGTTGTCCTTCATTTTGCCAGGCGGAACTGCGGGATGTACCTTGGCCTCTCGACTCAGCGAAGACCCTGATATCACCGTTCTTCTTCTCGAACGTGGCCCTATCAATGACAAATGGCTATCACGAGTGCCTCTCATATCTTCGAATCTCTTCTGGTCCGGCAGTGGTGCGGTAAGCTGGGATTGCGAACCGATGAAATACTGCGATGACAGGCAAAGCGCTATCTTTTCAGGGGAGCTTTTGGGCGGAACTTCTCGAATTAATGGCATGCTTTATTCGAGAGGACCTCCAGCAGACTACGACGCTTGGGCTGAGATGGGTCATCCTGACTGGAGCTACGAAAAAGTTCTGCCGTATTTTGTCAAGGGAGAGACGACTTTAAGTCAACCCAAATCAAACTACCGTGGAAATTAAGGTATTCGTTTCCAAACAATTGCCAGTTATACACGCTGACCATAATGAGGCCCCTGGATTACTAAAAACTCTAGTTCTATCACAGGAATTTTCAGAGTGCTTGAGGCGTGAGTAATAGTTTTTTTGGTGTCATCGAACTCAAAGCGATCTACTGAAATTCTAACTAGAGTCTAGGTTTATTAACGCGGCCATCAATTTAGGCTTTACAAAGATTCTTGACCCGAATGCACCAGAAGCACCTCCAGATGGGATGGCCATTCATGATCTAACACTGGATGAGAAGAACCGGAGAGTTTCGACTTTTGATGCATTCCTCCCGGCAAAGATTGCATTTGAGAGGCAAGACAGCTTGAAAATCTGCCCCAAGGCCGTGGTCGACCACGCAAGCATGTCGAAACAAAATGGGAAGCTCACTTGCCGTAAAGTGGTCTTCAAGTCGAGCGAACCACGCTCAAAGCAGAAATTTTCGGCCACAGTACGCAAAGAAGTGATCATCTGCTCGGGCGCCCTCTCGTCGCCGCAAATTCTCATGCTAAGGTAAACACGTTCCTTTTGATTTGAATTCGTTTTCGGAAGATATTCTCTAATCTATCGATTTTTCTAGTGGCATTGGTCCTCGTGAACACCTACAAGAGCATGGAATTGAAGTCCTGCATGATCTCCCAGGGGTTGGTTCTAACTTGGTGAGCGCTTTATTTTTCTCTACTACGATTGTGACTACTTACTGCAAAGCAGACGGATCATATTGGCGTCCCGGTAATATGGGAGATACCATTTCACGAGTCCCTAACTGCATTGGCCGCATCGCCCATTCTCAAAGGAACCTGGGAGATGCTCAAATACATATTCACGAGAACAGGCATCATAGGCACACCTATGCAACTGCACTCTCTTTTCGTCCGATCGTCGTCTCTAACCGAAGACGGAAGCAAGCCACTTAGCACGCCTTCGTCTGATAGCCCGGTGGAGAATAAAGGAGGTAGACCAACTGGTTGCGACTTGATTCCCGACATCGAGCTTATGCCTACGGCAATAAATACCACAGACAACATCGATGAACATTGGCGCCTCTACAGCAAACTGGGACTATGCTCAATCCTCGCAACTGCAGTCCAGCCAAAGTCTCGCGGTACGGTCCGTCTCGCCTCCTCTGATCCCCACGACAGACCCAAAGTGGACTTTGGCTTTCTCTCCAACCCTGCCGACTACATTGTTCTACGCAAGGCCATCAGGCTTTCTCTCACCATGATAGATACAATGAAAGCTACCGGCTTCCCCATGATACGCGGGATAACTTTCCCGGAGGAGAATCACGCAAAGGATGTTAAAAATGGCAATACTGAGGAAATGGACAAGTTTATTTGGCACCGAGCTAGGCCCACGTTTCACTTTTCTTGCACTTGCAGAATGGCGCCGGAACATGATCCACAGGCTCCAGGGGTTGTTGACGACAAGCTGAGGGTTCACGGGGTGTCGAATTTGAGGGTTTGTGACACGAGCGTTTTCCCGCAAATCATCTCTTCTCATTTACAAGCTCCGGCGGTCATGATAGCAGAGAGATGTGCCGATTTCATTCGGCATTCAGTATAGTCATGTGCAGTTTTCCCATGGGCTTTTCGGGTTTGAGTAGTGCAGGCGCGAACATTTTGCTGTATAGATTCAGCTTCTTCAGGAGTTGAGTCTCATGCGAAGAAGGTGAAGACTTGGCTAAGATTGCACCGGGAGACGAGAAGCCCTCATTTTAGCGTGTCTCGTGCACACGTGATACACCCCTTTGTCACTTCTCCATGAACCGCGCGAAAGACAAGGAAGGAACGAGTTATCAAGGAGAAAATGAAGTTTTGAATTAGTATTGACACACCTAAAGAATACAAACTCCATCCAATTCATCCCAGTAGAAACATTTCAAACGCCCCGCCCCCAAATCAAAGACTGCTAACCCACTCCCCTGACGAAGACCTCCTAACAAACGCCCTAGGTGGAGTCCGCACACCCGTCTCTTTCTCATACCCCACCGGCGCCTTGAAATCAGATAGTACAGGAACCGTTATCGCATTACCTCTCATCGGCATATTGAAATCAAGTGGTCCAAACGCCGCAGCCGAGAGAGCAATGATACCCAGCGCAGGCTCTAGCATAGAACTAACAGCAACCGGCACGCAATCGAAGAAGAAGTCGAATGTCGTGAGCAAATGCTTCATGCTGGGGATACGGAGGAGGGCTGCTGTGCCGGCTCTGTTTTATTATCAATCAAAAGACATGAGTAGAGACAGAGAGGGGACGGACTTACAAGAGCCCAAGACCCATGATTATATTCCTCCCCTTCATCCTGAAATCTGTTTCCTCGCCCCAGAATAGCCAGATGGGAAGTAAGGCGAGACTTGCATCAGATAGCCCGCTGATGAGCGAGAATGTGTAGGTCAGTGCTGCGGCTTTGGCTTCGTCGATACATGATCCGTCGGCGCCGAGCCAGCCGGTCCAGAAGTATTGGATGGGGGTGCATTGTTGGAGGGAGGAGAGGAAATAAGTCCCGTTGGAGAGGATTGAGAGTGTGAGGAGTGAATAGATGAAGTATTGTTGGGCTGAAGTTTTGGAGATGTTGCGAAGGTGGATGCAAGCGGCGGTTCGCAAGAGAGCTGTAGTGAGGATGAAGAGGAGCTCGCTGAGGAACCAATGATATAAGGCGGTGGAAAGTTGGGGTCCATCGTCGATATCATCAGGGGAGCTGCCGATACCGTTTCTTATGCCATACAGACTTGTCGTTGTGAAGATGGAGAAACTTGCCTTGGGATTTGTTAGTGGGGCTTAGGGAAGGGTTGGGATGGGAACTTACGAGTGTTGCGAGGAGAAAGAGATCATCGGCCCCGAATGTTTTTGTAATTCGACAGCGTACCCAGATGCGGAGAGAGACATATATGTAAGCTGAAATGATACATAATGTGAGGAGAGACCGGAGGGCGTCGGCGCGATTGTCAAAGAGTAGCCCCCACATCTTTAAAGTGAAAGTTGTATTTGATTTTGAGATGAGTTGGGATATTTGATTGGAGGAAATTTGTGTAACAAATAAACTTTGAATTGAAATTCAAGACTATTGCATCAAAGTAAGGTTCTTATGCACTTGCAAGTATTTACTTTTGGCCAGAAAGGGGGTGGTGTAGCGAGGCATCTGGTCTCTACACCAACTCACGAGGAATGTGTGACGACCATATTCAGAAATCTAGAACGTTATTGTCTATAAGCCCGAAGTGAACCCATTATTCCGTATGAAATATACTTTTCTGAACGCTGGTTTTTGTATGGAGAAGCCCCCGAAGTTTCGGCGTTCCGAGTCTTGGAGGGGCTGGCATGCTACACTGCCAACCAACCAGGCCAGCTGACGACGTTGGAAAGGTTGGATATTGCTTCTAAATCAACCACCGAGTGGTCACAAGGCTGCAGAGGATGTCAGATGTCGGATGTCCGAGAGTTGGGAGGATTAGAGAAAGATAAAGAGAGATGACCACGAGTCAGCAAATCCTCACACGTGCACGGTCACCGAGGACGGCAACCGAAAAGACTTGGTGGAACCTTGGAAGGTTTTTCGCTTCTTGGTGTCTTCGGCGGGTTTTCTCATTTCCCCTCATAAAAAGAAGACACTTTTCTCCAACTCTTTGCTGACATCTTTCTCCCTTTTTAAATAAAAACGCCGTGTTGCACTCGGATCTTCTCAATTTAACAATATCTATCGCCCAATTCATCCTCCAGGTCTCCGACGCCCAGTGCCGGATCGTCGATTGCGCAATTGCCCGTACGCTGCTGCTGCCCATTAATTTGTACGCCCCTCTCGGACAAAGCACCCAGTCCCAGCATCCAGTCCCAGCATCCCTTTCCAGGTTTATGCCATCGGTATTGACCCCCGTGCAGCGCTCACCTCGTCCATAGCCAGATATGTCGTCCCCAGAAACCCGATCCGTGAAGCGGCCAAGTAAGCATAATCCGTTATTGTTGTCCGTTTTTTAATATTTTCTGCTCGGCCCGTGTTTGGGTCCCAGCATTTGTTTCCTCGCGGCAGAAGGCTTGACTTGAGTTTTACAACAAAACTTTGCTAGCTACCTTTCACCACCACACAATTGAATATTTAACATCTACCCGCATATCTTTTGCGAATTATTCAACATAATTCTGCGCGCTGAGCTGACCACCATCACCATGGCAGGAACCCAGTCGTTGCCCCCGCCCGAACTCCCTCAGCTCGTTGCCGAACAGCACGTCCCCATCCCCTCCACCGACAAGGACAGCAAGCGCCTCATCGTCGTCCTCTCCAATGCCAGTCTCGAGACGTACAAGGCCTCCCATGGCGGTGGTAGACCTGGCCAACGCGATGAGAAATACTCCCTCCTCAACAGCGACGAACACATCGGCGTCATGCGCAAGATGAACCGCGATATCAGTGATGCCAGACCCGATATCACACATCAGGTAGGACAAGTCGCACTCGAGGACACAACACATGCTGACTCCTTTTTAGTGTCTCCTTACCCTCCTCGACTCTCCGATCAACAAGGCCGGCAAGCTGCAAATCTACATCCACACCGCCAAAGGCGTCCTCATCGAAGTTAGCCCTACTGTCCGAATTCCACGTACCTTCAAACGCTTCGCTGGTCTCATGGTCCAGCTTCTTCACCGTCTCTCCATCCGATCGGTCAACTCGCAAGAGAAGCTACTGAAGGTCATTGCGAATCCCATCACCGACCACCTTCCGCCCAATTGCCGAAAAGTCACGCTAAGTTTCGACGAAGAAATCGTACGTGTACGAGAGTATGTGGAAAAGCTAAAGGAAGACGAGAGTATTTGTGTCTTTGTCGGAGCCATGGCCAAGGGATCCGATAATTTCGCGGATCAATATGTCGACGAGAAGATCTCCATCAGCAACTACAGTCTCTCCGCCAGTGTGGCCTGCAGCAAATTCTGCCACGCCGCGGAGGATGTGTGGGACATAATCTAGTCAGCCTCGTTGTCGACCCCACCCCGGCACGGATTGCCCCAACGAAACGATTCGACACGGCCAACGACCTCGAATTAGAACCGGAGCGTGGAGGCAGAAGGGATATTGGTCGATTTCAAGGTGAAAGCGGGACTACCAGCAGATGCTATGATACCAACATCGTTCCTATGCTGGTAGTCGCCGGACTTGGGTATCTGTGTGCTCTGTCCTCTGTTTTTGCAACCAAAACATCAGGCGTTCAACATCAGATCCAAGACGCTTTAGTCGTCTTCGTGGACCAACTCAACTTGAGTCTACATCTCTTTATTGTCTCTAATTACACCAGCTCAGCTTAGTTGCTGCTTGCTGAACATGATAAGTAATCCCCTGGAGCGTCGATTAGGCGGATCTTGGAATATACTTCCGGGTACTTTGTTGGGCATCGACATGGGTCGTCAGTGGCTTCCATAGAGCATATCTAGCGGCGGTACGGCTCGCGAGTCATTGTGGTGATAGCAGCAGCCTCATGTATTCAGACGCAGTCAGATTCTAGACGCGAAATGCGATGGTTCTACAAAATTCGTTGATTGGCAGTGACTATTTAGCCTCTTTGTCCGCAAATTCGCCTTGCAAACCCAAAATGCAAAGCCGCTGGTGGTCACAACTTACACATGCTGCAGTCGAAAATTGCTCGGGTCATCCGCCAGTGTTACTCTTGGTTGCGTTTCACCCAGATCGAAGGCAGTTTTTAAGCCACAGATCCCTCGCACCCATGATAGCATTGGGCACACTGACTTCGCCCTAATATGAATCTCTCGCGCAAAACTGCGAGGGGATCACATCCTATTAGCCCAGCGTCTAAGGGCCTGAGCCCAATGGCCGCTTGAGGCGATGCTGCATATGCACGTTGCAGAGACTTGACTACTCCGGGAGATGGACTCTTGCGCCTATTCGCGAAACGTGGCATGCGGAGAGAAGGTACTGAGCGACTAGAAGGCATACGATGTTACCGCTTGTAGCAATAGCGATGCAGGGCACATGGTACGGAATGATACATTGTGATGCGTCTGTGCCTGGCTGGCCCGGAATGGCGTGTACTGGCTTCCATTGCAGCAGTGACCCCGTCGCCCGATATCGAAGGAAGCGTCCGATCGAGGAGGTAGTCACAGTAATGCCGCGAGGAGCGAGGATCATTGAGGAGGACTCAGTGGAGCGCTGACATCCGGAGGCCGTTTGTCAAATCGTTCACTGGATTTTTAGATGCCTTGTCTGGCCGGCGGCCGAGGCCCTTTTATGTATGGTTGAAGGACAGCCACACATCTCCATACGTCCCTCATTGATTCAATAAAGACCAGCCAAAACTCAGCCAGCAAAAGGAATATGTAGGGATTCCTGTGGGGTGCCACGAGCGGAAGAGCCCACGTCTTCTGAACCGTTTTCGCCTCGCGTGAGCGTGCATTAAATGCCACTGCAGAAAGAGTGCAGTGGTGCATCACATCCATCCGCGATACATAAGGGGACCTGACTGACTGACTGACATTCCTTTTGCTGGTAGAAATTTTATCTTCATCCGGTACTTGTTTCAATACATTTATCTACCGCTCCTCCCCGCGCCTTTTTCCCATTGTGAGTTCTCTACTCTTCTGCCAGACTCTGCAATCCAAAACACACCGCTAATTGAAGTCTCTCATTCCTCCAGCTCCAGCGCGGCATCCTTCTGAATCTCCCGCTGCCTTCAAGGTCACGCAACCTCTGAAACCTCAGTTTCTCTGCGCAACCACCATCGAAATTCTTTATTATTGTTTGCACTGCGGCACTCTTTCAATAGAGAACACAGCCCAAGTCAACTCGAATTAAATTAAATTACGCCCTCTTCGCCCTCGCCCTTAACGACCCCTACCTCCGACCTCGCGGCCAATAAATCCTCGCCCAGCATCACAGCCTCGTCTCCCAAATCCGTCACCGAGATTCAGAAAAAAGGCGGAGAGTCTCAACAATAGATTTAAGAACTCCCAACAGCCTCGTCTCGTCTCGAACATATTTTCCAGGCAAGAAAAGGGAAACGGGAAGAGCAGTGTCAGCACACCCATCACGCAGTCATCATGATCACAACAGCATACCACCCCTCATCACGTGGGCACATGCGCCGACCCATCCCCACGCTCGAAACAGCCAGCACAGAAAAGGAAGCCCGGCGCGTCCTAGCCTGGCAACAAGATGTCGCGCGCTCCGTCTCCATGGACGATTCACAATCGCAAGCTTCATCTCAATCCCAGTCTCAAACCTCAACATCCTTCACCCCTCCTCCAGTCCGGCGAGCAGACTCCTACCCCGCGCCCCGCTCTCACCACCACTCCCAATCCCAATCCCAATATCACGGGGACATCGCCGCCGGCGGGGGCGGCAAAATCGTAAGAAGAGAAACGATTACTACGGAGAGTTACCGTAGGCGTCACGAAGGCGACGCAGAAAGGGGAGGCATAAGTAGCAAAGCAATCATCGGTACGTTGTTAGGAGCTGCCGCAGGCGCAGCAGTAGCTTACGCTATGGTCCGCTCAGAATCCCCTGAAGACTCACCGCACCTCGCCTATCCAGCGAGAAGCGTACACGTTGCGCCCGTAGGCTCAGTATACAGCTACGGCGCCTCGCAGCAGCGTCGAGACGTCGTGGAGCATATCCCGGCGCGAAGTAGCTGGGTCAGTGATCGTGAGCGCGAGGATATCAGACCGCGATATGTGGCGCCTGTGAGGGAGTTGGAGCGCATCGAGGAGCGGAGTTATGTGTCCAGGAGCAGCGGGAGGAGAAGTCGCAGTGAGGTTGGGGGCTCGCGGTATGAGCGGCCCCTTGCTATTCTTCCTGCGCCTACGCCCAGGAACAGGAGTCCCGTGAGCCATGTCAGCCATCGCAGTTCGGGGGAGAGAAGAAGCCACCACTCGAGCCATCATTCTTCACCGCATGAAAGAGAAGGTAGTTATCATACGGCGAGGAGCGCGCATACGAGCCATACGGTCAAACCGGCTAGTTATGTGACGGCGGTTACGGCGACGCCGTCGAAACACTCGAAGACTACGGTGAGGGTGGTGCCGAAGGACGAGGAGAGGAGGAGTAAGGTTAGCGTGAGACCTTCGCAGGTTGAGCTGCCGCGGAGTGTGGTGAGTGGGCGTGGCTATGCGGCTAGTGTGGCGCCGAGTGATAGTGTGAGTTCGGTGGGGAGTAAGAGGGAGAGGGAGAGGCTTATTGGGAGGATGAGGGAGAGGGAACGGCCGAGTGTGAGGTATTGATATCGATATCGACAGATTAAAACTGTGGTTTAACAGCACATCGGGCATGGGATATGGGATATGGGCGCTGGGTTGGGTGGGGTTTATGAGGGATGGAATATGAGATGCATATGAGATGACTTTTTGATGATTTATGGGTATTGGGCATTGGGATATATATTTTGGGATAACATTTTTAGATAATTTAACCATTTCTCTTCTTTTCTGCCAAGAGGCTGCGTTATATTTGAGTTCTCACCCTCGGGTCTGAGATCCGATGCCCTGCAGGTTTGTTGTTGTGTTATGGTGCACGGCAGGGCCAGGGGATACTTTTTTTTTAATTCGGTGGTGTTGGTTTGCTTTACGTGGTGCGTCTGATGTTTGCCAGGCGTTGAAATGAGGGGTTTGGGATGAGACCTGCATAAAGTTACTCTTTCCCCTCTTCCCGTGACATCCTGCCCGAAAGCCTCCTTCCGTATCCTTCGTACTTCGCTTGCCCCTTCCACTGCAGAGATCATTGCCATTTTGTATTTCCAGCCGCGACTGCTGCCACACCTACATCCTGAACCACCCCCTAGAAAAGAAAATATTTTCAGGCTCTCCTCCCTGTAGCCAAAACCACCAACCCCAGTCATATTCCAAAGGCACTGCGAGGCCAAATAAAAGTAGACCAGAATCTGGTCTGGAGAACACCAAGTCTTAAAATTTGTTAGGCGCCTGTGATAGCTTTCTCCCATCTTTATAATATACCTCCTGAACGACGCCACGACCTGGATCCAGCCCCACTGCGGAGAAAGCATATTTCGAGGCGGAATTTTGCTCTTATTTTTACAATTTAATTGGAATCGGACATCTTAACAACAGAGGCCAGAATGTATCGAGGAGAACGGGCCCTAAGGTTAACCCCGCAGTCAGCCTGCTATTTGTGCGTGGAACTGTGAGAATCTGTTATTAAATTTCTCGGAAACATCGCGAAAAGTTTTCAATGGGCTCATTTTGACTCGGGAGACACCTTTCTCGGGAATATCGTCAAAAAAATTTGCAGTGGTTTCATTCTGACACCTGAGATACCTTTCTCGCGATACGAAGGGAATGTGACGACTTCACGTCGCACAGCATATCCGCCACGGATAATTTTGCCGGTATTTTCCCAGTCTCTTCTTTGTTTTTTTGTTGTCTGTACGACATCAGTTGATGCTTTCCATGGCGGAACGAGCCCCGCATTCTTCCTTTGTGAGAAATGTAGATGTAGGCAGAAGTTTGAGATATACTTTTTCTGCTTCCCGTTTCCGAGCTTAAGCCTTCCATCGTTGGTGGGGCATTGGTGGAGCATTCCGCTTGCGAACCCTGTTTTTGTGATTTCTTCTTGACAGACCCAGTTCAATACTTCATTTCTATTCGCGTCTCCTGTTCAATTTGTCTGCTTTTGTATTATTTCTCTTTCATCTATGTTTTATAATTTTACAATCAAATCCCGTAAAGATTCGTATTTCTTCTTGCTCGTGGCGCAAGGATGCCACGAAGGTATCTGCGGCTCAGGACGCCGGAAAACGTCATTCAGGGTCTTCATAGTGGGCCAACCTATCCCCAAAACAACCTCTTAGTGTCTAGAAGCAAAGTCTAAATAGCAGCCCCTGGAGAACTTTCAGGCTTATCGTCACCACGGATGTAGATCTTAGTGTGCCTGCTCCGGGAGTGCAACGGCCGCGAGCGGGCGAGCCTGCCACTAAATTTGTCAACGCTCGATGTGTTGCACATTTTTCTGATCTCTGAACCTCAAACAACGATTCAAAGGTCTTCACCACAATCCAAAGAATGAGAACTCGAGTCAGCAACCAGCAGCGTGAGAGTGCCATGCTGCACCGATGAACGCCATCATCTCGGAACTAGCATAGGATTCATGCCGCTCCTCTGATGAACGAATGCGAGCCAGAGCGCAGGCCAGACGGAAATATGCACGATATGGGCGAGCCCCTTAGGCATAAGGGACACTCAAGCATAGACTTGCAACTCGCTGTGCTGCGCCAGCTTCCTACGCCCATATTAGTCCTCTCCCCCAAACGCACGTCGGTGTTTGCAAATCAGGCTGCGCAGCGGTTGACAGGTAGTCCGGACCCGATTCAGTCGCCTGGTCAAGGGATAAAAGGCCATTCTCCTCAGGAACTGGGAATCAGGTTGTGTTATAATCGAGCTTGGGATGTGGTGCTGGATAAGTTGGTAGAGGCTCATAACCGAGGGGTCGAGAATGGTGAACGGCCCGTGCCGGGAGGCTTGGGAAATGATGGGCCGGTTCATGAGGCTGATGTCTTGGTGTCGAATCCGAGTCTCAAATTTGGGGAGAGGAACTGTAGGGTGCTGATTTCTATTTTGACGGCGGATGATGGCATGCATTATATTCTGGCATTCGAAAGGTCAGCGCATGCCGAGAAAGTCCCTCCTCCTCCGTATATCCCCGATGGAAAACATCTAGTCAGTCCCGCAGACAGTACAGAGAGACTACCGCCGAAGGATGACGAAATACTATCAAAAGCTTCCAAGGACAATTCCCTACGGACCGCAGCCGAGAAACTACGACTCAGGGCACAGCTCAAGATGGCTGTATTCGATAGTTGCGAAGTAGGAGGTTTCATCCTATCAGCAGATGAGCAGTTATACCTGACCAACAGAAAGCTGAGAGAAATGCTCGGAGATGTTATGGGCGGCCCAGACGGCGTTGACGGGACCTTGTTGAGACAGAAAATGGAAGTATGGGACGAGCATTTCACAAGAAGAATAGACATTTCCGAGATGCCTGGCGTGCAGCTAGTCAGATCTCCACGCACCTCGTTCCAGAACTACCGGTGCGGGTTCACGCATGCGGTTACAGGAGACAGGGTTGTGATTAATCTCAGCGGGGAATTTCTCTACGACGATTCTACTGGCGATTTTATCGGAGGCGTATGTTGGTGTCGAGATCTGCAGGAGTATTCGGATTTCGTCGCCCAGCAGCAGCAGAGGTGTCTGGAGAGCCATGAGACGATATGTAATTTGATGCCGCATATGGTCTGGACCACTACGCCGGATGGGATGTGCGATTGGTTTTCAGAGCGTGTAAGGAATCATGGCGAGCTGCTGTAGGTACTATCTCAAGCTGACGAGTATGCAGTGGTACGACTTTACGGGGTTGACGCAAGAAGAATCACTTGGCGCAGGCTACGCGCAGGCAATCCACAAAGACGACTTACCAATGGTTCTCGAGATGTGGGATCTTCACAATAAAGAAGGAACAGAATGCACATCTGAAGCTCGATATCGAAGGCACGATGGTTTTTACAAGTGGATGCTCATCCGAGCCACGCCTTGCAAAGACAAATCTGGGAATATCCTCAAATGGTACGGCACAAATACCGAAATCCATGATCTCATAATGGACCGCATCACGAATCAGCGGAAAAAAGATCAGGTGCTTACAGTTCTGGCTCATGCCGAAGTCAACCTCTTCGCGGTTAATCAGGAGCAGAAAATCACCATGTCGGAGGGAGGCATTATTTGGGTATCGGATGGGAGGGTGACATCTCGGTCTGAATTTGTGGGGCAGGATGCTATTGAATTGGCGCAGAAGACACAGGATGGTGGGATTCCGGAGTACGAGAAGAACGTCAAAGACATCCTCGCTGGTACTGTGGGGCTAGCTTCGTCGGAAGATGTTGTTGGGAATAAAGTCTATCGTACTAGAATGGTTGCTGAGCTGGAGCATGATCCGCTTGATGGCGCGCAGTTGCCGGTTGTGAAAGGGGTTTTGGGTCTCAGTATTGATATCACGGATATGAAGCAGCGAGCGGCTCTGGAGTTGGATAATACGCGGTTGATGATGGAAGAGCAGGCTGCGAAAGATTCGAATAGGATGAAGAGCCAGTTTTTAGCAAACGTAAGTTGTGCTGTCCCTGGAAAAAGTAAAGGCTGATTTTTGGATAGATGTCTCATGAGATGAGAACACCAACAGCAGTAAGTGTGAGCCCAAGTTTGAGAAAGACTTGGCTGATGGTTCCGTAGGGTGTAATTGGTATGGTCGAATTGCTCAGCGATGACCAAACGCTGTCGAAAGATCAGCGGGAATACGTTGACAGTATCCAACTGTCGGCCAAAGCCCTCCTAACAATCGTCAACGACATCCTCGATTTCTCCAAGATCGAGAGTGGACGGTTGGATATCGAGGAAGTGCCTTTCAGTCTCTCAACCATAGTTGGAGAATTATGCAAGCTGCTCACTATGTTTGCGCAGCAGAAGGGGCTTGAGTTTAAATATGAAGATACGATGGATGGAAATCTTGAGGTGCTGGGAGATCCTGGACGGATACGACAGGTGCTTTCGAATTTGTTGACGAATGCTTTGAAGTTTACGAAGCAAGGTGTTGTTAGCATTAATGTTAGTTCAAGGGTGATTGAGACCAGTGTTGAGGGCCAGAACACTATCGAGGTGCAATTCATCATCGAAGATACAGGGATTGGGATAGAGAAGAGCGTGTTGGATAAACTGTTCCGACCATTCAGTCAGGGTGACTCGTCCACAGCCAGATTATACGGCGGAACTGGTCTCGGCCTGACTATATCTCGAAATGTAAGTCACTCCCCGTCTCTCATGCTCCTTAACAAGCTAATGCATATTCAGCTCGCAAGCCTCATGCATGGCTCAATACAGCTAGAATCAACCCCCGGAATCGGCAGCAAAGCAATCTTCAAAGTCCCCTTCAAAGTCTCCTCATGGTGTCCGAACCCCGCCTTCCAAGCAGCTTCCCCAACTCAACTAGATTTCCGCCATGTCACCAGTCTCAGCAAAGATATGACCTGGACGCAACCACTCGAACACCGTTCAATTAGCCAGGATCTCCTCAACAAACAAGTATCAAGTAGCGTCTCGAACTGTTCTCATGCTGTGAAGGGCTCTAATAGAGCAGCGTTTATAGATGGAAGCACAAATACCCAATTAAGTCTCGAACAAAGACGCAAGATTCATGTCCTTGTCGTCGAAGACAAGTGAGTTTTCTATCCCATTCGAGATGCGAAAGCGGCTAACAAAAAGCAGCGGTATCAACCAAACCATAGCCATCAAAAACATCCGCAAGCTCGGCTTCCCCGTGACAGCAGTCTGGAATGGCCGTGAAGCGCTCTCCTACCTCTCCTCGCCATCCCCCACTCAACCTCGCCCCGACATCATACTCATGGACGTACAAATGCCGGTCATGGATGGCTACGAAGCGACGAAGATTCTACGGACGGAGGAAAATAGGGGCTATGGTGATATTCCAGTTATTGCTATGACAGCTAGTGCGATTCAGGGGGATAGGGAGAAGTGTACTGATGCGGGGATGGATGATTATCTTGCCAAGCCGGTGGAGAAGGCGAGGTTGGAGGAGATGCTTGTTAAGTGGGCGGGGAAGAAGAGAGGTGAGGCTTCGCCTGTGAGGTGAAGATGGATAGCTCGATCTTGCATTACTACGTTTACGCTGAAAGCGGGAAGAGGGCCGGCCGGCTGCAATGATGGCGTTAGGTTCACACACGTGACCCAACTCCGAAGACGTGATGAAAGGATTGTATATATGCATTGTACGTTTCCCTTCTTGATCTGTCTGATACAAACCATATACAAATACATTTGTAAATAACATCCCCTTCAAATCAATTCGTACGTTCGAATGTGGTAAGAACGTGACCACGCTACCTCGAGACTATCTCGAAATACGTCATGCCATCTTCACTATCTCCTGATCGAAATATAAAAACCCGTAAAAGTTTCTGAATACAGCTCAGTAATTTTCAAAGAGGAAAATCCTGAATTCTATCAGCATCTTCATAATGGCAGCTCCTAAAACAGACATCTCGTAAACTCCTCCTTCTCCCCAGCTTACCCCTCACTAACACAACCTCAAGTCTATACACAGCCGGCACACCCAACGGCCAAAAAATCTCCATCACGCTCGAAGAACTCGGAATAAGATACGAGACAACACATGTAGATATCACCAAAGGAACGCAAAAAGAGGAATGGTATTTGAAAATTAATCGTTCGTGCTCCATCTCATCGTTGCCTAGTTTACACGTAAAAAATGGTTGATTGATGGGAGAATAGCAAATAGACGTATCCCCGCGATAATTGACCGCACGCCGACGGCTGATGGGAAGACGAGGGAGAAGAGAGTGTTTGAGGGAGAGGCTATTATGCTTTATTTGTGTCAGAAATATGATACTGAGCATAAGATTTCGTATCCGTTTGATACTGATAAGTAAGGGCCACGCTTGTCAGAGAAGGGGACGTTGACTGATGGGCTTTTAGGTATTGGGAAGTTGTTGAGTGGTTGACGTGGATGCAGAGTGGAATTGGGCCTATGCAGGCGAGTTCCACACTCTGAGAGAGTCGAAGGGATGGAAGGAGGTTAATGAGGGGATAGGGACAAGCGAATCACTTCTACCGGTACGCGCCGGAGAAGATCGAGTATGGGATTAAGAGATATCAGACCGAGGTACTTCCCGTGTTGCCTCAAGATCGCCGCACTTACTGACACAAAACGATAGACCAAACGCCTCTACCAAGTCCTAGAAGACAGACTAAAGCACCAAATCTCCCAAAACCACACAGTCGCCGGCACCGAAGCCTCCAGCTCCGGTGGAGTGAAGCACGTAGGACAAAGCGAAGGTCCCTGGATCGTAGGCGACAAGTGTACGATCGCCGACCTAGCCTGCTTTTCCTGGATCAACTGGGCAGAATGGGCAGGCGTTGAACTTGACCCCTTTCCGGAAGTGAAGAAATGGCTGGATAGGATTAATGAGCGACCGGCTGTGAAAAGGGGCCTCGATGTACCCGAGCCATTTAAGATGAAGGAGAAGATGAAGAGTAAGGATGGGGAGGAGGAGTATGCGAAAATGCATAGTAATTGGGTTACGGAGGGGCAGAAGAAAGATGCTGAGAAGCATAAGTGATGAGTTATGCTGTGCAGTGGGTGATCACTTTTCAAGGTATGGAGGGAAAAACCAAAGATTCGCGAAAATACTGCAATTGTAAAATCATATTACGAAATCCATGACAGAAGGAAAACCTCCGGTATCACACCTCACTTCTTATCTTTCTTCCCCTTCTTTGAGCTTGGTCTTTTCTTGATTCCGCCTGTAGACGAACCCAATCCCGTATACAGCGGTCGCGGGGCCGTTGTGTTTCGGCGAGTAGGCGGGGCCAGGGCTACTCTCCTATAGGTCCTACCACTTCGAAGTATCAATCTCGGTTGAGAGGGAGTAGGTTCAGGGATGGGTGCCTCGTCACTTCCTGTTCCTGTCGGCTGTTGAGGTAACTGAGCACGCAAAGCTTCCGCCTCTACCTCTGCTCTCCTGTTCGACTGTTCAAGCCCGTTTATTCTTTGGTCCAGGCTGCTGATATGGGTTCCTAGCGTCACGGATAGGGCTTCTAGTTCGTTGATTCTTCTTGCTTGTTGCTGTTCGGTTGCATTTGGATTTGCTTTGACTTCATTGAGCTGAGTCGTAAGCTCCAATCTGAGATCCTCCGAGTTGTTTAGTTGTGTCATTAGAGCGGTGGCCTGGGCTGTCAAGTTATCGAGTATCTCTCCCAAATCAGCGCCTGCTTCTGCGGTGGCAGCAGCTTGTAGAGACCTTATGAGGGTCTGAGAATTGGCCAAATCTTGCATGATGACTTCAAGCTCTGCTTCTAGTCGTTCAAGCGACCTTGCCTTAGCGTCGCAAAGTGTCTGCACTTCGCTCCACTGGGTGAGAGCGTCCTTGTACTTGAATTGCAGTTCGTCAAAGTCGTTTTCCTTCAGCTTACCAATTTCTTCATTCAGGGCTTTAATAGTGCTTTGATCATTGTCGTGCTGTTCACGGCATGCAGCTAGATCTCCTTGCGCCTCTTTAAGAGCTTGATCATGTACTGCTCGACGCTCATCCTGGGACTCTTCCATTTTGATCTGAGCTTGTAAGTCTTGTATAGTCGTCTCGCGTTCAGCTAGCTGCTCACGACAGGTAGCCAATTCTTTTTGAGCTTCGTTCAGAGTTTGGTCATGGCCGTCGTTTGGAGGCTCCTCATCCGATCTTTCATTCTGTCGTATCTGCTCGAGTTGATGTTCTAGATCCCGGATCTTCTTCGAATCTTCCGCGTGCTGCTGAAGGCATGCAGCTAAGTCTTCTTGCGCTTTCTTCAAAGCTTGCTCGTGTTCTTCATTTTGGATCTCCTGGTGCGACTCTTCCAGATCCTCCATCTGCGCGAGTTGATTTTCCAAATCCAGGATAGTGTTCTGGTCAACGGCGTGCTGCTTACGGCATGCTGCTAGGTCTTCTTGTGCCTTGTTCAAAGCTCGCAGGTGTTCGTCATTGGAAGCATCCTCATCCGATCCTTCGTGCTGGCCAGATTGATTTTCCAAGTTTTCGATCATAGCTTGGTCATCTTCGTGCTGTTTACGGCATGCTGCCAACTCATCCTGCGCCATGTTCAAATCCGCCTCCATGGAGTCTATGATCTGATTATCTACTTTTTTCACCTTTTCAAGTTGGGTTGCCGAAGTCTGTTTAGCATTTTGGGCTTCAACGAGCTGTTTTTCATGTTGTTGTTCCATCTCGGCAAGCTGAGTTTGCAGATCTTGAATAGTCTTCTGGTCATCAGTATGTTGCTGACGACAAGCGGTCAACTCCTCGCGCATCTCATTCAGAGCTTGCTCATACGCGGCTGGTTTTTCGGCAGCCTCTTCATCGTCGGCGAGCCTGGTGTCCGCAGTTTGATTCTGGGCTCTCTTCTTATCAGCTTCTTCATACGCCCGGATTCGATCCCCCCACAACTTGATAACTCCTTGATTATCAGCGAATGCTTGCCGGCATTCAAATAAGTCTGCTTGCAACTTCTCGAGTGCTTCATTGTCGACGTTTGCGGCTTCGGAAGCATGATTCTTGGCTCTCTCTTTGTCCGCTTCTTCGTATGCGTGGAGTCGATCTCCCCAGATTTTGAGAACACCTTGATTATCATTGTGAGCTTGACGACAAGCAAACAAGTCTGCTTGCGCCTGCTTGAGTGCTCGGTTGCATTCTTCCCTTTCTGCGTATATTGTATCGAATTGGAGTTTTTGGGATTGTATGATATTTTGTAGGTCGGCGTATTTCGGGATCTCGGAACTTTGTTCGAATCCCTCACCAAGGACTTCTTTCTTTAGATCAAGCAGTTTTTGAATCGCAGCATCTGCTTTATTTTCCAAATCACGGATGCGATCTTGCGCGGCTTGAAGGTTACGTCTGAGAACCTCGTTCTCCTCCATGCAATCGTCATAAGGATTCTTTGAAATGGTGGCGATGTTATCAAGACTTTCTTTAGCGAGTTGGAGCTGAGCTTGCAAATCTTGAAGTTCGTTGGTCAGATTTGCTTGTTCTGTTCTGAGATCTGCCAGCTCGCCGGTCGCGGTAGCCAGAGCTGTCTGAAGATGCTCAACCTCAGCTTGCAGTAATTGTTCATTTTCCTGAGCGGACTCATCGTTCTCGTGGACATGAGCCAAATCGCTGAGTGCTTCCTCGAGAGCATTTTCAGAAACTTGGAGACTACCTCGCGCGGCTAGAAGCTGCTGGTCTAGAAGTCCATTCTGGTGGGCGCAGTCAGAATTCTGGGTTTCCAATTCAATGACTCTTGCGAGGGACTCCTCAAGCCGTGCATTCAGATTTGCATTCTCGTTCGTGGTGTCCGTGTTGAGTTTCTCCAGAGCCTCTTGAAGTCTTTCAATCTCGGCTCTAAGAGCTTCCTTTTCTTGCGCACAGTGGTCCCTAAGCTGCTGTACCAGCTTTTCGTGTTCGGCTATCTCATCTTGCTGGTTGTTGCCATGCTGCGCAGCATTGAGCGAACCTCGCAGGTTTTCGTTATCTGCTGAGAGTTCAGCTAGTCTCGCATTCAGTTGGGATATTTGTGTTCGAAGTTCTTCGACGGCAGCCACGCCCTCAGATGATCGCTGTGGCTGAGCTGGTTCACTGCCTATACCTGCGTTGTGCTCGGCGATTATAGCTTCCAACCTTTCGATCTTCTCCTCTAGAGCAATATTGAACTCCAGTGCCTCATTCAGTTCATCTTGAACGCCGTTTTCTAACACACCATTTTCCAGCTGTTCGCGCAATTCTTCAATCTCTTGATTAGCATGGAGTAGCGAGGTGTCAAGGTCAACCTTCTGGTCTCTTAATTCGATCATCACCTCTTCAATGTATGCGAGATTGCCCTCCATATCTGAGGTTTCCAACTCTAAGTCTTTAATATGCTGGTCCAGACGACGTTTCTCTTCCTGTGATTCTTCAAGGGACTCTTCAAGACTTTGCCTGGAAGTAGCAGCATCATTCTTTACTCCGTCCAATTCCAATTGGTGGGCTTGTTGTATGCTTTTGATATTTTGTTCTTCTTCCATTTGAGCTCTTCGTAGGTTTGCAAGTTCAGTATCTTGCTCCGCTATATGAATTTCGAGTGTGCGAATCTGCAGAAGCAATTCGGCATTCTGAACACCCAAGGTTTGCGAGCTGCTTGGCTGTTCTGTCTGCACCTGGCCTTCGGAGCTTCGCGCCAGCGCCAAATTAGCTTTAGCCAGATCGAATTTTGAATCCTTCAGCTGGCGTTCAAGACTTTCAACCAGTAGCTGGGAATCTGTAAGTTCCAATCTTAGATCGTCACAGCCCGCCAGTTGTTCTTGTGCTGCGGTCCACCTTACTGGGGTCGGTAGAGCAGCCAGGTCTGCTTCTATAGCTTGGATCTGCGACTCGAGTAACGCGTTTCTATCCTGAAGTGCTTGAGGCTCTGCCTGGGCGATTTGGTCACGGAGGCGCTGAATCGTGTTCAAAAATCCGTTCTCTCCATTGATTTGATAATGGAAATTGTCGCGTTCTGCCTCAATTTCATCTCTATCCGCGGCCATAGCCGCTAAATCTTGACCGCCTTGATTCAAACCGGCAGCTTCGAGAGCTTCAATCTGCGCCTCCATAGTCACTCTATTGGCTGCGTAAGCTGCGTAAGCTGCGTTTTCTTTCCTTAAAGCAGTTATTGTGGCATTAGCGTCCACACCAGCAGTAGTAGAGGCGTCGATTGCAGCTGTTATTTGAGAACCCAACGCGGCGACTTGACTTTGTAGGTCGTTGCTGACCGCGGTCGATTGAGCTAGTTCCTGACGTACTGCCGAAAGTTCGGCTTGATGAGCTAAGGCTTGCGTTATTGCCTTCTGCTGAGTCGTTGAAAGGGTTGCCTCAAGCTCCTTGATACGCTTGAGGGCATCATCGAGCGCCTGCTGGACAGCTGCCGGCTCACTGTCCGGCATCTCGATATCTCCGTTGTTCAACCCCATAGTAATTGCGACCCAAAATGAAGTTTCTGAAATTGAGGTGTGCAGCTTCAAAATAATGTAAGATACTCGAGATATGCCATATCCTAGAGACAAAGGGCTGTGGCGACCCTTTCATCACATCCGATAATGACAACAAAGCCATCGCCGGATTTGATGATCCACGAGCGTACTTTTTTTTCCCCACCAAGCACTTGCTTTAAACGGAATGAAAATCAATTCCGGTGGAATTTCTTCAAACAGAACTGCAATATAGAAAATTGCAGCTTCCGTGTGTCGCTCGAACCGAGGCATGGTGAAAATTTAGTAGGCATAGAAAATCGACACTATGTGGACCACAATTGGTGTCGAATCTCAGTTCTCGACGTGGATTTGGGTATGAGACCAGCCAGAAACTGTTGATCTCCAGGCTGACTCTTGGTTTTCATTGGGGGTGCAGCTCGCAAATCAATTCGCGCCGAACAGGACGATGCGAGTCGGCCGGCATCACGAGCGGTCGTTTAGGATAGATATCCTTACCGGCATGCGCTATGCGAGCGATTCAAGAACGTGCACTTGATTGAATTTGTGCCAGAGGAGACGAGCTCCGAGGCAAGGCAGAAGGAGCAGAGAACGAGGGTGTTGGAGACCACTGTACGTGTAGAGAGAAGCCATTTGCTGGGTCACAAGAGAACGTCACCCGGCAGAGTGAGTGATGACCGCTGATGGATGAGGCTTGAGATCAGTGAAGCAAAGCGGTAACTGGCATTGCCCTATATATGCTTGATGTACGAAGTGCTCATCGATTCTCCATGAATGAAAATTGGGGAGGCTGAGGCTGGGCTGGGAATTGTGGCTCAAGGCGCTACGATGCGATTGATAAGATAAGGTTAAACTGGGAATCTTTCCGAGCCTAAATTCAACGACAATCTACCCCTTTTCTTCCTTTCCTTTCCTTTTCTGTTCTTTCCAAGCGAAACATCTTCTCTTCTTCTCATCTCTTTGAACTTCTCGCTATCGCAAAGTCAGGTTATTTCCAGCCTTCAGTCTCTCACGCGTATGTTTCTTGAGCTACATGCGTGCTATCATGGCCGCTCTCGAGCGCCGAAGTCGCCGTCCATCTGAAGAATCCAGGCCTGTGCTGACGGCTGTGCCCGGCGCACCTCTGCGTACCCTCTGAATCTTACGCATGATGGTCCTCGTATCTCGCATTTCAATGCCATGTCAGTTTCTAGCCACTCCCAGCGATCACATTTCAAATAGTGCTGTGTAACGCGCTGATATCTTACATATGCCACCAAGCCCAAAATTAGACAAGCGGCCAAGTTTCGCTGCAAAAATACTGGTATAATCCTCCTAGCCAGTCAATGGATGCTGGTGACATTCTGCTGCATTCACGAACTCTCGATGTAGGAATCACCACTTTCGCGCCACATCATGCTCTCCGCCTTGCAGCAAGCTACATGGGATGATCCTCACCGATGGTTGAAGGTCTGCCATCTCAGACCCTGGGCCACATGGTAAATCCTAGCTGACAGTTCCGATGACCAAGTTTTCGGGTTTGCAAGATCTTCCTATCCAAATTTGCATATATTTGGTACCCAGATGTGACCCATGCCACGGTCATCAATGTCCCGAGTTAATTAACGTCGTGATTTACCATTATTGTTCAAAGTTCTCAATAAGAATTGTTCATATTATTTTGCGTCTGGAATTTCTTGGCATATTCCCCGGTATTCCACACTCTGTATTTCCCAAAGCTTCATTATGATCTGATTTCGACTGCTAGTGGCTGAAGTGCCAAGATTTGTGTCGGGGTAGGAATCCGTTTCCCGACTGTCAATATTTGGACAACGTGATACGACTGTTCTGTCGCAAATTCTTTGGCGGGTCGTAAAGCCTAGACGGTGCTCAGCTCGCTACACGATGTCTGCAAGATAACGCTTCGGTCATTTCAGAGCCTTTTACGTCCTACATACGAGCTCTTTGATTTGTCTGCGTGGTCTTTCATTTCATGTGTCTTAGGGCATGGTCAGGTACCGGCTGGCGGGGCGGCTCAAGCCCGACCTCAGCCGCCCAGAAACATACGTCTGAGCGTCATTACTGGGTCAGTCTACAGAAGGATTTCAAGTCGTGGCGTCCGATATACATTCTAAGGTTCAGTGGCTCTTTGTTTGGATGCCTATTTCTCAGCTCGAACCTGTGCCAAGTCAATAAATCCTTTCTGCATCGGAGATCTTTACCTGGCTTGAATCAGATCTACTATCTGGTGGGGCTACCTTGGCTGCCTTCGAGATCAATCTGCGTAGCGTATGTATTTGTCGAACTAGATAACAAGCTTTGTGCCTGACCACTCGGATGTAGCAGGGGTCAATATATCCCGAATCTTCGGTGAAAGAGAGTATCGAGGTCAGCATTGGATGGTGGCTATGGCCAGGCTTATTGGCGAAAAGCCTTTTGTTTCTCGTATCAATCCTCTTCAACAGCAGGCAAAAGGTTGCGCCCTTTCCTTTCATTCCAGTCCAGTCGAGCGCCGACATATTTGGTCAGAGGCAGTCAGCGGCTGCCTCGCTGTGCCATTAACACGAGATTTTGAGATTACTCTTGTGGCACGGTACCTCGCTCAGCAGAAATGTTACGAGCCTCACACAACTGCAAGGCTAGGACAATTTGTCCGCCAAGTCAACCCGCAGACCACATATCATTCTTGCAGCGGGAACTAGTGGTGCGGGGGTTGTGCACCACCTCCACAAGTCATGGGACTGCATTATTGAAGTTTTCAAGCATCCTGGCTTTTTCTAACTGTATCAAACATCAGCCTTGCGCCTTTGATCTTTGGGATACTTCCGTTCTCGGAAGAGGCGCTCTCTGAGGGTGTCCACGATGGAAAATTATTCCTTTGTGGCTGGCAATAATTCCGAGCTTATTTTCAGCAGCGGTGATATGATTCACCCGCAGGTTCCTGTTCTAGTAGTTATATAGCATATCTAATTCCCGCCCCCGGATGTCAAATTGGCTCAAACTCTCTCACATCTTTAGATTTGTCTTCACCCGTAATGGCTTATCTCTTGGTTTTGCTAGCACTACAGGTGCTTGCCGTCCTCGCTTCGTACAACAGTCCAGTAGTCTTCAATTGGAATATTGATTGGGTCACTGTCGCCCCCGATGGAATCTCACGCCCCGCTATTGGGATCAACGGCAAATGGCCATGTCCACCGATGGAAGTCAATATAGGAGATAGGGTAATCGTTAACGTCAATAACAAATTGAAGAATGAGACGACGTCTATTCATTTCCATGGCATCTTCCAAACTGGCTCGAATCAAATGGATGGGCCGGCTTATGTAACACAGTGCCCGATCGATGCCGGAGCATGTGAGTCTAAAAGTCTTATCTTTTGAATTATCACTAATACAGTGTCCGATAGCCTTCACGTATGACTTCACGGTATGTCCTCCTCTGACTAAAAACCTTGCCCAGAGTCTGTCTAATGTTGACAGATCAATCAACCCGGTACATATTGGTACCACTCTCACGTTGGAGGTCAATATATTGGTAAGTCTCCCTCATACTGTTGGACTCCGCCACTGATGGAAGTTTTGTAGATGGTTTGCGTGGGCCCATCATCGTGCATGATCCCAAAGCTCCCTATGCTGGGAAGATTCATGAGGAGGTATGCATGAGCCTTTTTCCACACAGCCAAATATCTACTGACAACAGATCCAGCGTACTTTAACGGTATCTGATTGGTACCATACGCAAGCACCCAATCTAATCAACTATTTCCAATCGCCATTAAATATCCAGCTCCATGATGGATCAGAGCCAGTTCCAAATGCGACGCTCATAAATGAAGCTCAAAATGTTCAGATCCCTGTAGCAGCTGGTCGTTCGTATCTGTTTCACATTATAAACATGGGTGCATTTGCAGCGCAATACGTCCAATTCGATCAACACAAGATGACTGTAGTTGAGATTGACGGAGTATATACAAAGCCTTATGAGGTCACTCAGCTATTCCTCACAGCGGCCCAGAGGTACAGCGTTATTGTCCAAGCAAAGCCAGATGCGAAGCAGAACTTTGCCATAGTTGCATCCATGAATGAGGCTATGTTCGATAGCGCGGTGATTCCCCCGGGTCTGAACAATACCGTAAGTTTTTCACACTATTCCATGTTTCTGCTGGTTGATTTTCTCTAGGTTACCGGATGGCTGGTATATGACAAAACGAAGCCACTTCCCAAGCCATTTGACCTGCAGTACCTCCCTCAAACACAAGATGACACTGTATTCGTACCGCTAGATGGATTGCCGGCCTTGGGTCCAGTGACCGTTCCGTGAGTTGCCTTACCTAATCCTACCCCGTGCCGCCACTGACGATCCTAAGCATTCCCCTCACTGTGAAGTTCGACGAAAATGAGCAAGGTCAAAACCGAGGATACTTCAATAACAATTCCTATGTGGCCCAAAAAGTAGGCAGCCCACCATCTTACATCACATTCCCTAACAACGTATTCCCAGGTTCCAACCCTCTACACAGCCCTCTCCGCTCCACCCAACCTCGTCAATAACCCCCAAATCTACGGCAAATACAGTAATCCCAACGTCGTACCCATGGGCGCCGTAGTCGAAATCACAATCGTAAACACAGACGGCGGACCCCACCCTTTCCACATGCACTCCCACAACTTCCAAGTAATAGCACGTTCCGGTCCCGGGCCCGAGAATGGACCCGCCCTAACACCACCTTCCAACCTCCCAGTCCCCGCATCGCCCATGCGGCGCGACACGGTTCTGATCTACGGCAACGGCTACGCCGTAATCCGATTCAAGGTTGATAATCCAGGCATCACCTTGTTCCATTGCCACATAGAATGGCATGTTGAAGCGGGGCTGACGGCGACGTTTATTGAGGCGCCGACGGAATTGCAGAGATTGGGATTGAGGATTCCGGATAGTCATAGGGATACGTGCAATAGGTTGGGGATTAAGATGAGGGGTAATGCGGCGGGGAATGATAGGAATTGGTTGGATTTGACGGGAGAGAATTCGGTCCCGCCATTGCAAAATTGGGGGGCGTTGATTAATCCGCCTTCGAAGAGGGTGGTGAGGGGCAGACGGGTGGAAGCGGCATGATGCTTTCTTGATATGCGTTTCGTTTCTGGCAGGGGAATAGTCACACTTTTGAAACAGAAAATGATACTGATACTCAATTATTCTATGTTCTTGTGGCTAAACCGAGACAAGATGGTCCAAAACCCAGAATTTATGTGATGTAATGTAACCTCTCCCTCTATTGACCATTTGCCAACAAAATCAAAGTTTCAAAAGCCGTGATAAGGGATGGTAGAAGAGTGCTCCATGGGATTTCGAATAAACTTTCTTTTTTTGAATAACACCCTGAGCCGAACAAGTTCGACTACCAGGGAACCTGCAACCACGATGTCTCTCCTCCCTTCTCCCAATTGTACCTTTCCCTTGTAAAATTTCCATTGCACACCTCAAACCAACTTTATCTCCTAGCTTCAAACAAACATCAAGGCACAGGACTACCATCCTCACAAGTATCCGAATACGTATCATAGCAAGCATCCAACAACCTATCAATCGCCCTCCCGCCCTCAAATCCATACTGCGCGTATATCTTCGCCTCACAATCCATCTCAACCTGGTAAGCTGCCGAGCAGCACGCGTCTGTTATCGATTCACTGCAGCATTTGACAAGAGCTGAGAAGCAGAGGGTGAGTATGGTGACAAAGGCAGGTGAGGAACGCATGGTTGCGGTACGGGACGTATATGTTGCTGGAATATGCGTTGAGATTGTTTTGGAGAGAATGCTTGAGCTCACTTCTCGATAAGAGGAGAACTATTAATTTCTGAGAAACATTAGATGGGGTGCGCTCGGGCAATATATATGTCGGTAGTCCATTAGGCTCAATGCGGGAGATCTGCGGCGGCTGAGTGGAAGCAGGTGTGAGGGGTGCAGATTTAATATATTTACTGCCCATATTATATGGATTTGGTGTTCGCTAAAGAATGATGAGATTTTTATTATGTAAAGTTTAGTGCGGTACCTGAGATGAGGCAGAGATCAAGTGGGTGAGCAGTATGAGTAAAGTCGTGTGAGCGAGCGGAGGAGGACTACACTTGTGGCTTCGGTTTGCTCAGTCAAGTGCACCTAGCGAACCCCTAACTGTTCAAAACGGCGGTCACAAAAGGGGTACTGGAAGTTTGAACAAGAGGTTTGATTTGATGAGACTACGTTCTGCCACCTCTCGAGGCCCATTTTGACGGGGAATTGCGTGACTTGCTATAAACTAGCAGTTGCTTCCAACCCCGTATGTTCAGATGATGGGATGGCGGCGCAGGGAAAAGGATCCTGCAAGATTAGATCATCAGACACTTTGGAGTCATTCGAACAGCACGAAGCTCGAACCGCAACTATGACGGTAAAATCCCATCAACCAAAGTTTAGCTGGCAGTTACCACGCAGATTACCCCTTGATGACGCACGCCTTTAAAATATTTGCAGAAAGCTGGCCGTCACAAGCTGAGAACTAAACCGAAGTAACTGAAAACATGACCTCGTCTTTCGACGAGTGCGCAATAGATAGTAAAAGGAGGAAAGATTCAGAGAAACACAAACGACAGTTAAAATCAGCCCTACCGGCACTGGCAGACTAAGTGGGGGATCGGAATTTGCCTAAGGAAATGTGGAGGTCTAGATGACAGATGGTACCTCTGGGTGCCCCTGCACCACATCAGGAACTGGGTAGGCCGAGCTCTTCTCCGCGATAGCTCAAAAATAAAGACATTATCCTACGTTCTAGACACATGACACGGAAAAAAGCCTTACATTACATCTTCCTCAACCCAGGCAGCTGAGAAAGGGGGCGATGATTCCGTTCGATTCTTCTCTCAATACTCCAACTATGGACATGAAGGATCGAATCCCTTTGACTAGGAAGTAGAAGGCTACATTCAGTCTCGTGACGTAGGCACCGTACCTGAGGTACCTGATTGCGGGCCCTAAAGCCATCACGACTCGGGCCCAGTTCTAGATTTTAGTGAATTATGAGTTCATAAATCTTCGCAAAAAGAGCCAGGTACCAGGAACTGAGCATGCCTGCAGGTCACGACTGACAGGGTCCCTGAACAGGCAAATCGACCGCATATGTGGCTAGAAGGCTGCAGTGGAACCCAAAATCATCACTTGACTTTTGAGCCCATAAAAACGATGGTTTAGTCTTACCTGTCAGCTTATTATACGGGAACCAATGGACTACTCTCTAGTCCCTGGCATCACATCATCGGACTCTTTGTGCCTTGCATGTGCAGGAATTGGGGAAGCGCTGTGGTGGCTCCAGCCGCGTTTGCTTTGATTTGAAGCATGGGCGTGGCGTTGGGTCTGGTCATGGGCCCGGGTGCTGACTCGAGTTCAAATATGGTTGGGTATGGCGGCCTAGGCGGGGCTTGGAAAACCGCAGGATAAGGGCCAGATGATATAAAATAATTCGTGCGAGGCAAGATCGGGCAGGCTGACAGTTTTATTCTTCGAGGCTTCGGTCGGAGCTGAAGTGCAAGGTACGCAAGGCTGGTGTTACAAAAATTGGGTAACCATCGCCGAGCCGGTAGGATGAGATCGGAGCGGTGATATCGGAAATGTCGTGACGGGCAGAGCTTTTCTTGTTCCCAGATGATGTTTGACAGCGTCTGACGAGATGTTTGGGCCCGGACCCAATCCCTTTTGTTGGTTCAGGTCCTAAATGTTTCTAAGGAAGAGGCTGGCGGTGAGGTTGCGCCCCTCATTCCACAGCCCTCCTTGATCCTTATCGAACCACATACTATCCGATAAAAGCCGTAGTGGGAAGGAAGGGACGGATCATGACAGGACAACCCATGAACAAGCACGCAACCATAGCTTTGAGAGAAACGAGTCGTATAAAATAGTGCTCGTTTGTAGACCGTTGGACATAGATTACCGTGGCAATCGCACTGGGGCAAACCTTGATATATTGCGCCGAATAATGAGTACATGGACTGTGCTATCGGAAACGATAGAGGGGCTGGCTTTCTGGGCACTACTGGCGCTGAGGCAATGCACTGCATCTACTCGCCTGCACGCTGAGCCCCTTTCGGTAAGGACAGGCACAATTCAGGAACGAAGTATCTTGAAACAGTGCTGGTGCCAGCCTGGCCGTGGGCTAGACAGCACTAAAAGACGGGCGATGACCCGCCTGAACATGGTCTCCTGCCCCTCAGTGCTTCGTGTGCCCTGCTCCACCGTCCCCACATCTTCGTTGAGAGTGAACTTGGGAAAATAGGGGGGTGCACCACCCTTATGTCCTGTTCGGTCCCAGCTGCGCCGGTAGAGTATCAATATAGCGGTCCAAGTTTTGCAACACTCGGACCCCGTTGCCGATTACCACCACACCAAGATCTTGTGTATGATCTCAAGCAATAATGCAGTGCGGACGGTAGAGTGGTACAAGGCCCTTTAAAAGCAGTCGTTGCCCCTCCAGCCCAGTGTCCGTGTTGCCCTGCAATTCGTAAGCCCCTTCCTCGCTTATCGTCACACTACTCAGGCCCCCGTCAATCTCTCTCCAATCCTTTCTTCTTCCGTTTGACTCGACTCAACCATCCCCTCCATCGAGTGCAGATCTCGTCCCAGCATCTAGCATCCAACAAGCAAGAAACCGAACTCTCCTCTCGGTGGTATTGCTCTCAACGCTAGCACGATTGATCAATATCTTTTTCTATCAGCCGTCTCATCAAACATCTCGACACATCCACCCTAAGTTCCGAATCTTCGCGGGCTTAAGGTTGTTAATCCTAGGCGTCGATTACCATCCTTCCCCGTCCCATATTCTCCCGGTCGCATAACCGCTGGTTGCCCCCCGCCCTCGTCTTATCGACATCACCACTATCGCGAGATATCGTTCGGTATTGCGAACATATTTGATCGCAATCTCGTCCGTCCAAACTTGCTCAGGAGATACTCGACACTGCTGCAGGTCAGGCGGTGTTTAAAATAGGACATTTGGTGGAGGAGCTGGGTTGCGGCTCAAGTACCACCGTACCTGATCAGGCTTACCAAGAGCGTATTCTCATCTCATATGTCTTGATGCGCTGATATAACATCCTCCTTCATCACCCCAACCTCTCAAATCCTACCCTTCCGACCTCCTGCGAATACCGCCATCCCGCTCGTCGCCTCGCCCCGACGATCCCCAGCCTCCTCGTCATTTATACCCCGACCGAACTTCAACTTCTTCCATACAACTCAGAATGTCGTCCACCTTTCGTCCCGTAAACACGACTCTCGTCCCCGATCCCCACGGTCGTAATGGGGAGGAAACTACTCCCACAACTCCTCGACCAAACACAGCGCCAAGTTCACAACCGCCCCCAATGCACCGAGACGACGCCACAACTCCGACCAGAGCCAACTTTGGCGCTTTAGCAGACCAAAGACCTCTGCCAGCGTCACCTTTCCCGGCCGCCATAACAACACCCAGAAACGACGAACCTGCGAACCCAGGTCTACATCGTGGTGACTCGCAATATTCCGCAAAGTCTAGGGGGTCAGACGATATCGAGATGGGAGCCTCTGAAAATGGGGAAGATGGATCAGAAGATGGGAGCTTGAACGCCGATGGAACCAAGTCAAACAAAAAGAAGAAGTCCCAGAGGTTTTACTGCACCGAGTATCCACCCTGTAGTTTGAGTTTCACCCGCAGTGAGCATCTCGCAAGACACATCAGGTAAGCCAGCTTTGGCCCTTCGAAAAGATGCTTCCCTCATCTAACCTTCATAGGAAACATACTGGTGAACGCCCATTTCAATGTCACTGCTCGCGACGATTTTCCCGACTTGATAATCTACGACAACATGCCCAGACGGTCCACTTGAACGAAGAGATTCCCCAAGACTCCTTGGCTGCGACTGGCACAAGGTTTCAACGACAGGTCAGAACAGATAGGGTGAGGCCGCCGGGAAGTAGGTCGAGAGCCGCTACAACCAGCAGCCAGACGAGTCAAGGGCGTGGCCACCATCGTAATTCCTTATCAGCATCTAGCATCCAAAGCATGGCATCTACTTCATCTGCGTATAGCCAAAATGACAGACGCCGGCCACCACCTCTGATCATGGCAGGAACAGGCGAGCTTCCAGCAAGATATTCGCAGGAAATCTACCGCCCTGATAGCCCGTCAAGTCAATATCAATACCGCGCTCATTCACCGGGCGGATTCAGCACCCCTACATCGGCTACCTTCTCTACGGGTAACAATAGCCCACGATGGGGGTCCGGCATGCAATCACCAATTTCATCACACTCTCGGAATGCCAGTCTTTATGGACACCGAACTCCCGGGCGGAGATTGTCTGTGCCATCGGCTGGAAATCCATTCCAATCCCCACATGGGAATTCCTTTGGGCCCGGTCTCCTAACCCCTCTGAACTCGAATATGGGCCCATTTTCCCCCTCGAGCAGTATGATTGCCAGCCCTACTACTTCCACTAGTGGATCGATGTTCTCTGGGCGGCGAGAATCCATCAATGCGGCCGATGACTACAGACGGAGGACATGGCACCCAGACGTTACATCTTCAGGAGGATACACGCAGAGTAAATTGCAGGTCATGACAACCCCAAACTACTACTCGAATGGGCCCCCACCTCAGCCCACATCAATTGTTCCAAGTAATGCACCACCAATGCGTCTACCTGGAATTGAAAGTTTTGATCCTCTCCCTCGACCTGCAACACCTGTCCGGCGCCAACCTAGTCCGATGATGATCGACACCCCAAGTCGGGTTCCCCCTCGAGCCGTTGAGCAATATCAACAAGAGAGGCCAAGCAGTCAACACTGGGATCAAAACCTCAACCGGAATCTAAACAGACTAGATATAACGCAAGACACGCCGCCTGCCGATGCCGCTAGCTCTTGGGCTAGCGATGCGAACAGAGCAGTACAAGCACAGGCTGAACAGGCCCGCTCTCAGCCTACTGTACGCTTTGAAGAGTCTCATTACTCTGCTCAAGCGCAGGCGAATGGTATCTGGCCTCAGCACATTCAGCACAAGCATACTATCAGTGCCCCGCCAATTACACCAAAGGAATCGAAACGCCAAGCTTGGTATCATGGTCCAGTACAGCACCAAAATCCCGCGCCCGTTCAGCGAACATCTCCTGCGGACTCTAGCAGTTCTGAGGGAGGAGTGCCTGGCACGCCCAGTGGCTCAAATGTCGGCGAAGTCAACCCTGGAATTGTTCAGGCGAATGACTATGTTGAAAGCCGTAATGGGAATGGTGTTGTCCCACCTCAGCAAGACCCTCGAGTGGTTCCATCTAATGGATACGCTGCTTACCCTCCCAACAATATGACTGAAGGGGCATACACTTATGCACCTAGCATTCAACAAGGACACATTCAACAACAACAGCATCAGATTCCCAAATCCTCAGACAACGAAATGACCGGGCTGGACGTTTTAGTTGCAGCAGCTACAAGTGATAGGAACGTAGCACCTACTGGAGCCGCTTATTAACCGCTTGGATATACCGTATCGTGGAACAGAAGCCTAGAGGAAGAGTTTATTTGTATACGGATTTGGATTGTATATACTCCGTCCTTCACTCCATTCTTAAGATACCCGCGTTTTGAAACGCCACGACGTTACGATGACACGAAGAACCATGAAACGACTGCCTACGCCCATATGATTTGGATAGCTAAATACTGGGATAGGGGCTTTTTGCATTTGGGACAGGCGTTTTATACACATTGGGATTGGCTGGTTTCTGCTTCATTCATGTGTTATTTTAAAGCTAGTTTTGCACGAGACCTGCGATCTTTTTGCATGGCACAGCTCTCATTTGAGGGACTGTGCTAACTTAGGGAAGGCTTATTTTTCGGGGGTTGTTTGCAATCTGGCCAGTGAGACCTGGATCCAGAAGGGGTATCACAGAAGGTGTGTTGGGTCGGGCGGGACAACTGCTTTGGTAAGGATACTTACCCAATACCCATGCGATCGTTTTTTGGATGGATATGGATGAGTTTGGCTGGAAAGGACTGGCTACGCGCATAATACTTTGAATTAGCCTGCTATTAATTGTACTTGCTCGCTGCTGTTACTATTGCAGTTTCACTACTCCCATCTAAATGCGTATATGATCTTCGTATTGCGAGACATTCTTGTGAAGGTCAAACCACTTTAAGCACGGGGTATCCTAAGATGTCGTATCCATACTTGGCAAGTCCCTCTTACGGTGCAGGATAGGAACGTTACTTCCCGATCCCCAACCCCTCCGTTTTACCGTAGCACGTGAAATTGTACTAGGCTGTATTTCATATTCGCTTACCTAGAGTTCCGTACTATCCCCTCCCTTTCTTAATCAGACGTGCACGAATACCGATAGTACTTTCCTTGCTCATTCAACTACTCGGCATCTTAAACACCAAAAACTTGATTGATACCAAAAATAAGGTCACTCGATGCTTTACATCAAAGAAAAATATGGCTATCCCCAACGAACTTCCAGCACCGGGAGTTATGCAAGGTGATCCTACCCCTTCCACAATATCAGGACCGACTGTATTATTCTGGATGGTTTGTTTTGCACTCAATGCAATGGCAGAGCCTTCAGGATCAGTCTGTGGCCTTGGTTTCGAACCACGGTGGCTGCTCCGAATGTCTCCTATCGTGTGTTTTTTCGATGAGATTCATATTCTCGAGGCCAGTGGGTTAAAGTGGTGGAGCAAGCATCACTTTATCATTACACATTCTCTTTCTATCCCTAGAACAAAGCTTCCAGGATATCTTCTACGCCAAAATATGATCCAATTACAGCAAAGATGCCCACATTATCCACGCTTCCATTCCTAGAAGCCCGCCAATCCTGAAAGACTTCTGTTCCTGTCCTGTCCTTTTTTTTGCCACAGCTCCTCTAATACTTGAAGCGACCAGTAAAACTAACCTTTCCATCCGAATCAAAGATAACTCTCACTCACAAGTCAGTTACAGACATAGGAACTCCTCTTTATGGTCCTTCTGAGCCAAAGGTCACTGGGTCACGTGTGTATTCTTTCTGGCGTTGAAGTCCCCAGAGCAGCATTTCTTCCTGTAGGCCATGAAAAGTCTCGGGTATTAAAATGTGCATCAGATATCTTGAAAACAAGAAGGTTAAGTGTGAGCGTGCTACTGTGACCCCCACCAATTCCAGGCCCGGTTATTATGCACATGCCTCTTATGCATTGCAATGCAACATACAGGGGTCGCTGTGCCCCAGCATCTCAAAATATTACCCCGCGATTTCACGTTACTCGAAATTTTAGACTGCCTTTCTTCAACCATAGTCAGCTTTGAGCATGTCGACCTCTTTGTGCAAGCGATACCCCAAAGATCTATACATTACCTTGACAGGAAAGTACAATGTTGGGAAACACGCTCTGATCTACCAAGCAAGTCCATTCTCACCAGATTCCCACGTTCCGCAGCTAACCATTTCTCTACAGTTCGTAATGGATGCATTCCTAACTCCACGCTACTACGATCCAACCGGACCCGCCGACTTCAGAAAGCAAATCATGGTTGATGACCAGCTCCACATGCTCGAAATTTCGGATCCTGACATGTCGGACTGTGTTCCTTTGAGGGCCAAGCGACTGAGACATTCTGATGGCATCATTATCATGTACGATATCTGCGACCGAGATTCATTCGAATTTGCGAAAGCGGCGTGGAAGGAAGCTAGGATGCTGAGGTTTGAGCTTGAGAAGGCCAATGCATCCGGCCCAATACCGATCTTGCTCCTGGGGAATAAGTCAGATAGAGAGTCAGAGCGAGTGGTGTCGCAGGACGAGGGGAAAGCTCTCGCTCGGAAGTTGTGTACTTCGTGGGCCGAATGCTCGTGTATGCATCGCACTGGCGTTGTTGAGGCCTTTCAGGGGCTAGTGAGGTTGATGAGGCAAAATATTGAGAGAGGAGAACAGAAAAAGGAGGAGAAGCAGAAGGTAGAGAAGGCTTCTGCGAGACGGGGGGAGGATTGCAAAAGTCGAGCAGGTCAATGGGGACGGTGGAGACAGATAATTGCCTGGCGAATAGTAGGTGTATACTCAATCTCGGGCAAGGGATACTAAGTAGCAAGCAGGGCAACCTCAAACATCACGAACGGTGTCCGAGGCCTTGTACTCTTTGCATCAAGGAAGAAGAGCCTAGCTCGAGGGAGAGGAAACCGCAAAGTTACCAGCTGCGGTAGGCTTAGGTGTTGAAGATAATGAGATTGAAGCGAGCAAGTCGACTCAATGCAGCCCCCCCTGCAACACGGTGGCTGCGGCTACCGACTCCGGGAACACAGGTTCAAGGGGTTTTGTAGGTCTCGAAAGGAACTCGACTCTTCCAAGTCAAGCAGACAACCCACTGGCTGGCATACGAGACTCATCAAGTACGGCATGTCTGACCAGCCAACCTTCAGCTTTGCGTATTCTACACAGACTGCATATCCGGACTAGTCAATGGAGATTAAAATGTACTCTACCCGTGGCTCGCTTATAAGAGGCTGGAGCATCACAACAGGATCCTCCTGGCATTGGAAGCTGTATTGAAAGGGCTCAGCAGACATGAAGGAGTCAAATCAGGCAGGATCGTATTCGCCAACGGTGCTAATGACATCTTCAAATTTGAGAATATGTGAATGATTTATGATCTGGAACGGCTGATTGAAGCAATTCCCCCAGTTTGTTGACTTTTATGCGACTCTAGGGTGGATTACGTATTTGAAGTTGTTCGCTAGAACGTTCCCCACTGATCGATTCTCTAGAGGGATACTCGGAGAATTTATTGAGCATGGGGGGAAGATATTATTTTGTTCTACCAGGCTTCTCAGCCCTATCGATGTTTCCACAATGGTGGGGTAAGCCTTCGGTGTCGATCAACTCGCAAAATGTCCGAAAGCGGTCTGACTGTAACGGTACAACAGGGGCCTGGTGGGCATTACCCCTGGAAGGGTGAGCAGGCTTACTCATCCCACGTAACTTTACAATGGTGCCTGGCCTCTGGAATGTCTCTTGGCTTTTCAGCTAAAGATTTTCTCGTATTATCTCGAATGAAGAATACACCAATTGAGAAACCTGGTGGTTTCGTGAAAGCATTTAAGGCCCTTTCCGGAGTATGACTTGTGACTAAGAAATTGAAACGATTTGAATTGTGATTTCCTAACTTTTGACTGCTCCCCAGACGCAGTACTCGCAAGCGCTTGCTGAAATCCATTGCCCGCTAGGCGCCTTAGCCTTTTCAAGTCAACTAGCAGAAAGAATGGTTGGGGGTAAAAGCTTGGGATGCAAGACTTGTAAGAAACGGCGGGTGAAGGTAAGTCGCAACACGAATCACTGATCTTCTGATTTCCCGTGTGGAGACCCGTGCTGATCCAGGAAGTGTGATGAGCGGCGCTCAATCTGTGCTAATTGCGAGCGAGGCGGTCGTTACTGCTCTGGTGCACTTTCTCCTTTCGTGCGATATAAAGCGCTGCCAGCATTATGCCGCAAGCCGCGTCACAGGGACGAAGATGTGGATCGGGAGAAGCAGCCACGAAATAAACTACTAACAGATGCTTTGATCAAGTCTCTAAAATTCGAGCAACGGTTGCTCAAGACTGTACCACTAACACCGCAATCGCTGCTTGCCCACAATCTGGCAAGGACCCTTGCAGACCCCTCGAATTCGGGTCTCAACTTATGTAACAGGGGAAGGTTCTTTAACTTCGTTCCCGCCAGAATCGGGCACTTACCTCTTCTGGATGCCGTCACCGATTGCCTGCTTCATGGCATAGAAAGTATCAAACATCCAAAAGCAGAAGATATTGCGGCCAACTTGAAGAGATATGGATATGCCTTATCTTTACTTCGCAAGGAGATTGCTAAATTAGAATACCGGAAAGGAACTGCATCTGAAGAGCTTGTTTGTGCGGTTATGATGCTATCAACCTATGAAGTGAGTACATATCCAGACATTCCCCGAAGGTAGATAGACTAAAATTTTCAAACACCGGGCAGCCATGGATTATACACGCAAGTGGAATCTCTGACTTGTTCCAAGCTTGGGGACCACATAATATACGATCTGATTTTGCGCTTGCTTTGTTCGACTCGCACTACGGTTCAATTGCAAGTTGCACTTGCAGATTTTCCTCTTCTTCTACGAACACCGCTGACGGACTGAGAAGATATCAAGCTCGATAATTTTGAGAAAGCAATGCTTCTTGACCGATCCCTCTTGGGGGGCCATACGTGGACGTTCTGCGGAATCAGTATTTCGATCCAAGCAATCACCCCATGCTTTTCATGTCGAATCGGCGCTCGTAGTTCTGCCTCCACTACTTCTGGAAATACGATATGTACGTCTTCAGTCGCGGGCAGGAGAGCTCACTCCATCTGCACTCCTTAATATGATCCGCCGTGTGGAATTCTTTCGCGAAGATATCATGAAATTGGGCGCAAATATCGAAGCGGGGTCGAAGGATCCAACTCTGCTCACCAAATTTCCCTCACCGGAGAGCCACCTCCCAGGTACACCGCAGTCTTGGTATCGATACCGAACGGCGTCTGCGGCAGGCAATTTATGCAACTATTGGGGGTGCCTTATTCTGGCTAACCGTCTGGTCAGTTCCTTGTGCATGATCCAAACCGTCCCGCCCCTCGAAGTCGAAGTACCCGAAGAGCCTGGAGTCTTAGCAGGTTTCAATATTCAAGAGCCTATCCAGCAGGAGTCTCGCGACTTCGCAGAGCGTATAGCTTCCTCACTGTCGTATTTTAGGTCTTACGCTCCCTTGGGTACCGTGTCGGTGCTGATGGCCTGTCAGCTTGCGTTGGTATGTAGCAGTATAGAGAGGAAGCAGTGGTTGATCGAAGAGGTAAACAGACAGCTGGAAGCAACTGGATTAAGATTCAGGTCAAAGCCTTCGAGATGACTGCAGAGATGCTGGTGGGCGTGGACAATATAACTAGTTAGCCATGCTTGAATCAACCTGGATTCTATTCTCATGCAATACTGCTGCAGCGGAATTGCATATTCACATCCAGTAATAAAATAGACTTAAAAGTGGCGGAACAAACCAATGGATGCAAGGCTTTAGCCGGCGTTGTACAAGGTCTTGCATAAATGAATATCCCAGCCTCCAATTTTTGAGCGATGCCAACGTCCTACAAACTCAACAACGAGACCTCATAGAAACACTCGATTCATTTTACATCAGTGAGACATTGAGCTGACCAGTTATAGGTGCTGACACGGATTGAATTCACCGCAAATCCACAGCCCACCGATGACCGAATCTCGAGACCACGAACGGCATGGCCGCCGCAACAAGCTGAATGCGCCACTAAGATTCCGTGTGTATTTTTTGACGTGATTGATCGTGATTTTGATTCCTGAGAGGGTAGAAATTAGCGACTAGATGGACTCTTTTTCTTTCTTCCAGTGGGGAAGGATATGAAGGGGAGAGACCCGCGTAATGTTCTGACAGTTGGAAAGCTCCTTCTGTATCATCCTTAGGCTGACTACTTGTGTCGTTCCTGATTCAAACGCGAAGGCTTAGTAGTGGACTGGCTTCAATATTTACTAATTGGAATGGTGGTCAATTCAGGGTGAGGATTTTCCACCTGGCCACTCTCTCAAAAGTTTGCGCCTCTTCGGGGCCTTCCAGAATCTTTGCAGGAGGCATTTACTTGTTCCGTATTAGCACTCGCCTTTTCGGAAACACAGGTGCATTTTCACCTCTGAAAACCTCATTACTCGTGTGGACAGAACGCTGGATGTATGTTGCCAAATATGCCGCAGCTGTGGGACTTGATGTGCCCGCCATTCTTCTTGCTCACATTCAAATACTGTACTGTGCGGCACTCTCAATCTGATTTTAGGCCTCATCAACTTTCGTGCTTGAAATCGGAAAGGGAAGAAGTTTCCCAACTTTTCCATGTTGTCAAGGAAGCTCCCCGCTGCAAGGCTCAGCGGATCTTCACCAGCATGGTTTTAGGGGTCCAGCGGTTGTATCCGAGTTCTTCAGCATGGTTATGGCGGGCATGCTTTCCGATTCGTACTTCACAGAGACTTTATTTGTTTGTTCACCTCGATTTTTGGACCATCCAGGATTTCGGCTTCATGCCGGGGGAGTGAGAGAAGTTTCAGAAGGGGTCTTCTTCGGCGCCGGAACTTACGAAGTACCCGCGGGCGCCAAAATTAGCACCCGTCACAGAAAACACAAGCATGACGACGCCCATGCAAGGTGTGTGATAGACCTCAATTGGGGATTCTATTGGGAAGCTGACCCCGCACTCTCTACCTTCCTGAGTCCATAGCATTGACGAACTACCAACACGAGGTGAACGATTCTCTACGTCTTCACTTGCAACTCTTTGAATCGAAACTGGATCGGAATGGCCGAGGATCGGGTACCCAAACCTTCGCAGGAGGCAGACCCCTCAGTTGAATCTACCCCTGCAGCAGTACCAGAGTCAATTCAAGAGACGACCGGTCCTACGACACAACATCAAATAGCCCAGCCCTCTCAGACAGCAGGATGGGAAAGTCCGCAGCAGACGGGTTTGCCCAACGAGCCAACAGACCCCGCGAGCAATCCCCAAAACCACGCTCCCTTGCAAATTGACGAAGATGTATGGTTACCGAAACCCACCCCCCCTTGAAACTTTGACGTACGTCTAATCTAATCGACCAACAGGACTCAGACAACGATTCTGCATATGGCTCTTCCGTCGCATCTTCCAGTGCGTCGCTCGGCTCCTCCATCACGAATTACCTCTACGAAAACGGTCGACGATACCACGCATATAAAGAAGGCGAATATTACCTCCCAAATGACGAGGATGAACAGGCTCGTCTCGACCTTCAACATCACATCTACCGTCTCTGCTTGGGTGGTGCCTTATATACTGCCCCAGTCCAAGATCCTCAGTCGGTACTTGATATAGGCACTGGCACGGGCATATGGGCAATCGAGTTCGCCGACGAGTTCCCAGGTGCGCTAGTGATAGGAACAGATTTATCTCCAATTCAGCCTGGCTTTGTGCCTCCGAATGTCAAGTTTTACGTCGATGACTTCGAGCAAAATTGGGATTTTCCGGAAGTTGGAAAATTTGATTTTATACATTGGAGATCTCTGAGTGGGAGTACTGGAAACTGGTCGAAGCTGTACGGGCAGGCTTTCGATAACCTGAAGCCTGGTGCCTACTTGGAAGTGCATGAATATGATGCAAACATCTACAGCGATGATGATCCAAATATGGAGAAAGCACCGTGGGCACGGAGCTGGTGTGAGACTTTGGGTTCGTCTGATTCTCCCAACTTTTTCGGCATTGCCTGGGCGCCGTTCTCTAGATCCATACCCCAGAGCTGTCTAATAGCTTGGCCTCTTGGGGTCCAATCCAAAATGTACTGACATGCTTTTAGATACGGCAAGCACTGCTTTTGGTAAAACTTTAAATGTTGGCCGTTTTCACCGGCAATGGATGGAGGACGCTGGGTTTGTGGATATTCAAGAGAAAGTTGTCAAGGTGAGGAAATCTTTCGGAAGCTGTGGACCATGCTGACAATATCAATAAAGTGCCCTATGTAAGTTTTCTATTTTTGGATGCTTCTGTATCTACCGAGGCAGCTCTGGCGCCAATGCTAACCTGAAGTCTTTCGAATCCATTACTGACCCAAATCTTAGAGGACCTTGGACGAAAGAACCAAATCTAAAAGAGCTTGGAAGATTTGAGCGTTGGCATATGAATGAGTGAGTTTATTCGCCTAGCCTCTGCACCTTCAACTCAGCATGGCTGTAGTTGCAACTTCTATATCTCACTTTTGTTCATAGGCTGTGAATATTCAGCTCTTCAAAGTCCATTTCTGTGATTCTTTTTACCTCACCTGACAGAAACATGTCGCTAATAAGTTCTTTTAAGATCGGTTGAGGCACACTCCATGGCCCTATACACGCGAGTGCTTAATCACTCCTCAGAAGAAGCCAAAGTTGTCTTCGAAATGGTCAAAAAGGAGTTCAATGATAAGAAGCTGTATCTATATACAGTATATCGATTTCTGCATGGGAGGAAGCCAGAGACTTGACAAATCATTTTACTGAACTTAATTCGAGCTATATAATTTGAACTTTCACTCTTCCTGCCGGCCCTGTACTCATTTTTTGATATCTTTCATACTTCCTCATTGATTAAGCACAGAAGACCAATCTTGCCCCCCCATATATTCCTTGACACTAGTCATTGGGCATTCGATACCAGCCTGCGGAAACCAATTAGCGGAGCACGGCGCACACATTGATTGCTTTGTCACCTTTCTAATGTCCTCCGGCTTCAAGATCGATGAGTCTCCACCATCATACCCTGGGTTGGAAGAGTACAAAAACATGTCCCCTGCCTCCCTTCCGAATTCTTTGTCGGGAGATGCTTCGATAAATTGGTCCAGAGTTATTTCCTGGTATTTCGTTGCCACTTTCGTGGTTTCGCCCCAAATCCGCAAGAATTCAGGCCAGCTACACCTAGCTCCCTCAGCCATGTAATTTTTCCCTGGTGGCATTTGGGAAACGGCATAGACAAATGGGCCGGTGTCGGCATTCACATCAAGATGAGGGATGAGAGCCTCCGGAGTAGTGGGGAAGCTCATTTGAAAGGTCCCATCAGGTGTCTCGCATAAGGTCAGCCTTGGTGTTCTAATGCAGGGAAATACTGACTTTGAAGAAGTATGCCTGGGGAGCATAATGGTAGCTAGACATGAAGTATCCTGTTTGAACATAGGATGTCTTAGCGGCCAACTTTGCGTGTTGTTCAGTGACATATCCAGGAAACGCGTCTGCCTTAGCATCGAAGTGATAGAGCTCCGTGAAAGCCCCTTTGCTACACTTTCCCGCATGGCTCAAAGTCGAAGCAATGAATCCATTGTCGTCAAGTCCCGCAACAACCTCAGCCGCCGCATCCGCAATATTCTTCCCCTGCTGAAATTCAACATCGTACGCGAACTTCCGGCACGAGATATTGGCCTCCGCAGCCTTGATTCGACAATCCGGCCTGAAAAACGGCTCCCAATAATTCGTGACGCTGAAAATAAGATTCGCGCCTTCGAAAGCCTTCACCAGACTCGACACGTCGTCCAAATCGGCCTGCACAATCTCAATGCCCTGCGCGGCGAGCTTCTGCGCTGCAGGAGAAGTGGGGTTACGGGTTACCCCGCGCACCCGGTAGTTTGGGTCCTTGAGGAAGCGTTGGGCGACTGAGCCTCCTTGGTTGCCCGTCACCCCAATCACGCATATTAGCTTGGTCATTGTTATGGTTTGCTGGGTCCGGTGCTGAGGTGAGATGCAGCGAGCGCTGGGAAAGTTTCCCGCCACTTTATTGTTATCGTGGGAGTTGGTAAGTGGGGTGAAAATGGGGGCGATTGACCAATCAAATAGGCTTGTGGCGCAAGCTAGAGTGTTGTTACCGGTGTACTATTTTGGTGGCGATCCTTTGTCGACGACTTCATCCTATCTGCCAAGACATCCGTCTACCTATGTACAACCGACCACTCAAGCCGTAGGAGCGCTGATACCAAGTAATGATGAATCTTTACTGTTAAAATACTGTAGTTAATTTTGGATCTGACGTGGGGCTGTGCTTGCTAGGCAAGTGCTCGAAAACAGTAGTCACTTCGATCATTGATAGGTATACAGGTCGGGCTAGATGTTGCTATCTTGCCAGTGAGGGGTAACGGTCTGCCAGTATCCTAATACCTCGATGCCCTCTCCTCGGGCAGCGAGACCGGCACAGGCAAGCACACTGATAGCAGCTGCATTCAGGCCCATTTACAGACTTCAATTCATGCTAGACACGTGTCTTTCGTGGTCACCAGAGACAGCATGGTTCTCAATCCGAAAAGAATCCAGTGAGATCCAGCTCCTCCTCGGGTCCACCCTGCACAGGCGAAAACTTTAGAGTGAGCTTTTCCGGAGCGCTATTTATATTCTTCAATATCTTGGGTTCAAAAGAGCGGACGCGTCCCTGCGGCATTGATGAATTAGGAGAACAATGGGGTCAGAACATTGGGCTCCTCTATATCACTAGTAAAATCTAGAACCCTAAATTGGGCCTTGTCCAGATTGTCCTCCTCATTGTCCGATGTCAGATCAAGGAACTTGAATGTTTTCTTTTCAGGCTTGTCGACCTGTGCAGCAGGTGGCTGGCCTTTGGGACTGGTGTTCCTCGTCGTCGAGTTGGACGGTTTCTTTCTCTTGCGCCGGGCATCGGCAATTACATCTTCTCCTGACTGCTTTGGGGGCCTTCCCTGCTTCTTGCCAGGATTGAGCTGTTGCATCTAACGAGGATCTGCCGACTTTTTCGTTGGCTTGGTGTTGGCCATGGCCTCGGGAACACCGTGCCGTAGTATGCAGGTCAGAATATTGCTGCATTCTACCGTTTCTGGTGCACGGATGCCATCCTTCGAGTATCCTTCTGGGTGCCTTTTGGCCATGGTATCGATGTTTAAGGGCATAATGGCTGTGGGTTTACAGGAGATCTTTGAACAAACTGGCCCATCCTTCTTGATGTATTGTACCTCGTAGTAACCATTGCTTGCCTCTTGGCTGGGAAGCGTCTGGGCCAGTGATTTGATGAGAACAATCGGGACAATGAGTTGGAGGTAGTCTGGGAGGTCTGGGAGCCAAATGTTGAATTTGTGTAGCAGGAGTGGCCATAGGACGGTCGGATCAAAAGACATGTCCCACCACTGACATTGAAGTTCTTGGAGAGTTGGAGGAGGAGAGACCACGGGCTCGTTGTAAAACTTGACATGGTCTGCATCGGGGAACTTCTCAGGGACGGGGACACTTCTCCCACTGTCAACCAGAGCCTTTGCAGCTGCACCGGTCATGCTCTCAAGGTCCCGTTTCGGGACACCTCGCAAAGTGAACGGTCGAGACCACGTTTCACGGGTTCGGGGGCACCTTCCAGACCTACATTAGATAGCCCGACGGTATTGTAATCGGCCCCAGACAGGATCGCAAATAGAACGAGTCGTTCTCTGTCCAAAACCGGGGTACTTTGTGAGAACGTCCCTAGAGCGATGGACCTGAATATTTTTTTTGTCCTTTTTCGGCTTCCCGGCTTTGGACTTCGCCTTTTCTTCGAAGCGAAAGCGAAGAACGGTTGTGGCACCGAACATCAACGCGTCTGAATCTTCTGTCCAAACCGCATCGACAATTCCTAGCTTCTGAAGCTTGGCACATTCTGCCTCTGCCTCCGCTGGTGCTTTGTGCCATGGGACACTAAGGTTCTGCAACATCTCTCAATAATGCAGTTTCGTTGTCATTGTTACTAAATGAAATGTCGCGGTTTCTCTCCTTCGGTCTTTGAGGGCCATCGGCAACGAAAACGAGCTGTATGTTGAGACGCAGGAGTTGGAGGACGCGCCGAAGTATATTTTTTCATTGGGGTTCGCCGCAGGCTCTCCTATATAAGCAGTCAGTACCTGTATTGGAATAAGATGCTCTAGCGATTTTGTACAGTTTGAGGTTATGTCATCGGCAACTAATAAATGGAGAGAAGATTTCCACAGAGTAATTTTAGGCTAACCGCCTTTCTCTCGCGGTCGACGAATCCAAGCTGAGTCTGCTGGCGGTAGATAGAAACTGTATCTTCATATAGCCTCATCGATCGCGATCCGCAATTATCTTTTGTGCGATTCAATATGCTGCGATGCAAAGGCTGCCATGTCGATGACATCCCCTTCTCCAAGTTTCTCCCAAAGCCTGTTACCAAACAATCAGTAGAGGGCTCAAAAAGAAAGGGTATCTAGGGAGTTTTCACTCTGGCATACCCATTCTTTCGCCATGCTCTTAAAATAACCCGACTAATACTGTGGGGTAATTTTGCCAATATTGGCAGGAATTTGTGGAGTTATTGCGGGTATGTTGCTGGATTATAGTTGACTTTGGCGCGTGAAGGTTGACGCGTTGTATGCGGATATTTTAACCCCGCTTCCATTCAACCCCCTATTCCGCGCCCGCTTTGGATTTCAAGAAGTTGAGCTCTCGAACACGTGAAACGGCTGACCTGGTACTGACGTTTACTGTAGCCTACCCATATTCGTTCTAAACATCTGCTACCCAGATTGCCAAAACGCTTCTAAGCGCCGAGTGACATTTTCTTTATCAAGCAAGTTTGTACTATAGATATCTATCAATTAGTCATATTAGCTGCAAGATAACTAAGCCACCAACTTTGAGCCCCACTACCGTAAAGGAGTGCCTATCGAGAGAAATGGTAGTTTGGAAATTGGTAGCACAAAGATTGCGAAATTTGGTCCCCCGCAGCGGCCCTGCCCCACAAAAGCAGCCCACATACGGCGTACGGTATGAAGAGGCACAGCTATTCTGGTGAGGCTATTGTGACGCTGGACGCTGGGCCACAAGTATACGCAGACTACTGGGGCAAGCTCCCTGAAAGCTTTCTTCCTACCAATCTACCTGCTTCCTATTTAGTACCATACGACTTAAGTTTTAATCTATGTCTGCGTTAATAAGCGCCCGATATATCTTGCACCACCTCAAAGTTCTCAGACTTTCTCCAACAGGGCGCTGCCATTAGCCCGCCTTGCACCACCTGTAAGGGGTTTCGTGTCGCAAAGACGCAGAGTGGAAGGTTACACTACCACAGGGCGAAATGTGCGATCGCGCGGTCCCCATCAGAATTCTTCTAGAATCGTGGACGAAAAAACACAGGTAACTGTCCTTACCATGTCGTGGAATTTAGATGAGAGGTCAAGAACGAGTATTCTAGAATTGTTGCAGACAGGTGTCGAATCTGGCTAGCCGGTCCCCGCAAAACAGTCATAATTGACGCACAGGATATGCATAGGAATTGCACTTCAAGGCACGAGTCTCTACTTTCATCTCTAAGAAGAAGATTCCTGAAGAGATTATAAGAAAGTCCAAATATTGGTTGTCAGCATCAAACGAATGGCAGAAGTCGGATGGCAGGTACGAATTGTTGTAAACTATCAGTACATCTACCGATCTCTATCTCTATTGCGATTCTCCTCAAAATTAATTATGTACTGAGTCAGGTAGACGGTAGCAGATAATCACTGTGTGAGATTGCTAGTCTTCAGTTGTGACGGGAGAGCGAGGCTGTAAATGTTTTGCAAAACAAGAAACATTTCTCGACTCGAAGGACGTCCAAGAGATTCGGGGGAAAGAGTCGAAGCAGAGAAGATTGCACAGCAAGCAGAAATTATCATTGATCTAGCGCATAATGAGATAGATGAGTACAAGACCAAGCAGGCGGTGTTTGTGAGGCTCCGAAGGGGCTCGTTTGTAGCCTTTGCCTTCGGAGGAGCAATACCCATTTGGTTCCTTGAGGAAACTCTTACGCTCAACGATATCGACCTCAGTGACAATATAGGAAGTAGCGCTGGGCCAATGCTTGCCCTAGTTGTGGCAGTGCTTACAACCATAGAATTCCTGTTTGGGGTCCTGGAAAAACTACTCAAAGACCAAGAGCAAAATCAGGAGCTGAGAGCACTCGAATGGAAAGTAAATTCCAGTGCAATTGAAGTCCAGCTTAGCGCCAAACAGGCAGCAAGGTGGTAGACAGAGTTGGAGCAGCGCTACAAGAGAAGGGTACAGCAAGAAGAGCCGCAGCAAGCGGGTGAAGGCTCAAGACAAGTTGGACATCACGCTCGACGGCGAAATGTTTGGCCTTTATCAATATTTAGAAGCAAGTTCGATCATCAGGAAGCTGACCCAGTAATTGTTGCCGATACTACCGGCAGCGTAGTCTAGAAATCCAAACTCTGAACGGAATTCTGGCGAATCTGACGATTCCTTGTGAGGCAGCTAGACATCAGCAGACTTTGGCTCAAGCCGAGCTAGCCGTGAACCACCGAGGAAAGAAGGCGCCACTTCACTAGGACAAAAAGTTTAGGAGTGTCGAACCTCGGCGAAGACCCACTGGGATCAAGAAAAAAGAATAACTATTCAGGACAAATGTCACGAATTCTGTTGACAGCTGCTGTTTCCCTCGTTCCCAATACCCAGGCCAAATCATTGTCATATCATATTAATCATCGCCATTTTCCTCATCCTCGTTTCCCGAATCCGTCCACTCTGTTCGCGCTCCATGCTTCCTCAGGACCGCCTTGATACCCTCACTCGCATCATACAATTCAGCTCTTCTAAGCGCAGGCATTCCCCCTTCTCTTTCCACTTGCGCACCCTGCTCTAGTAGAAATGTCAAAACGTCCTCCTCTCCCCACGATATGCATCGTTCGACTACTGAGCCATGGTGTCCGAAGCGGTAGTTTTTTGCCGAAGGCCTGTGCTCGAGAATGATTTTCCAGATTGGGACACCGCCTTGGATGGCGTTGAGAAGAAGACTGCGGTTGTTGAGCTCAGGCTCCAGGCCAGGATATTTCTGGAGGAGATGTTGGAAGGATAGGGGGCGTGACTTCAGAACAGAGGTCATGAGGGCTTCGGGCGCTTTGGCTGGAACCAAATCGGCGGGAGAGCCGTCGACATCGACAGGGGTCGACAGGAGCTCATCCAGTGTGGCGAGGTCCTCCGCGAGTACGGCGGCTTCTATGGTCGTTGGTTTGGACATGATGGACCAAATTCTACCGGATATATTGCAGCTTCGATGGGGTCAGCGTGTGATTGTCTTTTAAGGTATGGCTGCTAGACTGTGAGTGCCTGAGGGAGCGACTTCAAAAATTAGAAATTCGCACGTTAGCTTACATCATACTATACATTGCAATTTATCTTCTATATTTGACATGGTGATTTCCATGTTCTTGGAAGTTATGGATTAAGAGTGAGATGAGATGGAAATAGAAGTCGTTTTCACCGTCATGTTTTTGGTCGGCAAAATGCTTTGCTGGTCACGGGACCCGCTAAGGATTCAAGCTTAAAGCTTATTACCTAATACGTAGGATTAAGGATTTAGTCATTTAAAGCCCTGAAGGATTCGAAACAAGTGCCAAGGGCTTGTCCTGTCAGCCGCAAGATTAAAGACGTGTATCCACAGGCCGCATGAGTAAGCTAGCAGCGTATTAATAGTGCTACTGCCAATCCTCTCCATCCTTCTCATCCCGTAGCTTACTTCCCCACTGTTCTGCAACCATACTCTAACTTTCACGAATCATTACCATGCTATCGGACCCCAATCCAACCACAGCCACAGCGGCGCAAAGCGTCGCCCAGGAATCCGTCGTTGGAAATTGGCCCACGCGGGTCTCTCCGATGGCGTAGCCTCACCCCTTTGAAAATTCGAATCCTGCCAGCCTTAGTTGAGGCTCTGTTGATTGCGATTCAGTACCAGCTTTTCAATTCTTAAGCTGCCTCTGCGCCTGCCTTTCTTTTCTTTCGTTCTCTTGTATCCTACCCAGTCTTTTCTTTTTCATATCTGCTCAAGTGCCTGTTCCTTATACACATTCATTTCTAGCATTCAGTGTTAATAGTTGCCTACCTTCGCTTCTCGACCATTGTGCTTCATTGCTCAAATACAACAAATCTGAATTTCGGAAGCATATTTGTTTAGGCTGGAAGGTCTTTGAAACATCCATCTCTGGTTGGACAATCTCCTTCTACCCTGGCTTTGCACAACCACACTTTCAACATGCGGCTTGTCCTGGAGACAGGGCTGGCTCTGGCCTTTCTGCTCTCACCAGTTTATAGTTTCTCTCCTCGAAATGTACTCCCACGTTCGGGTCTGCCCGCCAACGGCACTACGAGTAGTCAAGGCGGTTCTAACGGCACGTCTGCTGTCCTTCCATCGATGGCCACGATCGTCACGTAAGAAAATTGCCTACAGCTTTCCTTTCTTTCTTCGCACAAGCATTTTGATGCCATTTGGTTTCTCGGAATCCCCGAGACAATCAAAATAGGGATCATAACTTGCGAGTTGTCTTACTATTTTTTGACTGAACAATGCTGACTTCGGGAACGTTGCAGTGGCAAGGTTGGCACTCAAGTTGTCACCGAAACCTACGTGCCTCATATCTTCCAAGATTACACCACCATCTCCACCACTATCACAACGACAACGGTCCTCTCAGCTGGTGCCAGCCCGGTAACAGTGGTGGTAGGTCCCGGAGGGGTTGGATGGGCACCTTATCGACTACCAAACGGCGCTCTCGAATTGCCTCCACCGACTTCGTTGCCGCCAGCAAGCTCAGCATCTTTGGGCAAAAATTCCACCATCAACCCACTTTCATCATCTTCATCTTCATCGTCCGCAAAGATTTCCAGCAGTTCATCATCGAGTGTTTCCTTTCCCTCTAGAAACACCACGTCAACGGCTCCCCTTGGAACCGGTGCCAGCCCTCCAACCCGGCCCACTACTTCAAGCGTAGCCCAGACGTCAAGTAGCTCATCGGGAACGTCAACGAGTTCTGCTGGTAGTAGCCGTAGCTCCAGCTCCAGCTCCAGTTCCAGCTCTTCGCAGAGCTCTGGTAGTGACTCCAGTACATCGGGAAGCAGTACATCGGGAAGCACCAGTCAGAAATCCTCGTCGTCTTCATCATCATCCGGAGTTCCAACCTCGAGCAGCTCCACCAACCTCCCGGACGGAGTGATTTTCCCGGTCGCCTACGTTACTACAGCCTTCGATAACCCCAAAGAAACAGTGACAACTTTGTCAGTCAGTGGTTCTGCAGCTATCATATATAACAAGGAAACTTTTCCTGGTCTAAATACGATCACGGCGCCGGCCACCATTCAGACCCAAGTTGTTGAGACTCAAACAGATGGCTCGAGTAGTACTTTCATTGGTGGCATTGTTGTTGGAGCAGGAGGAGTGTACTGGGGACCCCCGGGTCTTCCGGCAATCCCCCCCTTTCCAGGAATCACACCTCCTTGCATCTGGCCTTTCTGCACAGGTGGGGGAGGCGGCGGTGGAAGCAACCCTCCAGGAGACAAAAACCCACCTCCACCCTACACTCCGAATGACCCAAACACCCCTGATAACAATTCGCCAACGGATAAACCTACTTCAAAGCCAACTTCAACGAAAGAATCTACATCAGAGTCCAAATCCTCCTCTTCATCCTCATCTTCCTCGTCGTGCTCCGTCCAAACAAAAACAGATTTCTGGGTCTCTTGTGCATCAGGATCCACCTCAGCGTGTTCAACTTATTCCTCATCTATTGTTTCTGGCTGCAGCGCGACTGCTTTCACCACTACTACAGCCTCTGCTTGTCCACTAGCTGCCAGAGTCACCCCTGACCCTACCCTGGCTGGATTTGACTACAGCAACGGCGAATACCCGATTATCAGGGATGATTACTCTCTTACCGAATCGTTTGTATACACTGTTGCTCAAATCGTGTCAACTGGGGTTGTTGGCGCTGCTCCAACGGGATCCGTGAGTGGTTCCATTAGCAGCACTGCATCGAAGAATGCGACCTCTACTAGCACTTCGGGGTCAAGTTCATCTACTAGTGACTCACAGTCCTCAATAACGAAAACATCATCTTCAGCATCAAAATCGCAATCCTCAGCATCATCGACCACGACCGAAGCACCGCGGTACTGTTTCCCCTATGCTGACCCGCATAACAACGTCAAGGGTGTGTGTCAATGCTCCTCTGCAGGTTCCGTCACAAAGGTTCCACTATTCACCTCATCTGGGGATATCTGTGGCTACCCCGCTTATCCCACCGCAACTACAACTGAGCCTCCAGCCTCGACTACCAAAGGTCCAGAATGGCCTTTCACTTTCACGGATCTAAACAAAGGACCAATCATTGCGTGCAAGAGTTCATCACTAGGAAACGCCGGTGGGATCAAGTACACTGTATGCGAGGGAGATCGTACCACTGTCGGAACCGACTCGGAAATTTACAGCCATTACACATCGGCAACTTATGCCGAAGCAGTCGCTTCCAGTTCGTCTGCAGCTGCAGCCGCTGCTTCCTCTGCGGCTGCCGTCCCCAAGGGGGATTGCTCTTTCGACAACGGGGTTCTCTACTGGGTATTTTATGTATACGGTATCTCTGGTAGTACTAACTGGGCTGGTGACTCGGGTGATAACTTGCGCAGAGAAGCATCCGGTTGCGGCGCCCTGACTGGGTGGGAATATTTCACGGGTCCTGATGGTTTGCCGCAAGCCACTTTCAACCTCCCCTTTTTCATGGGGGAGGGGTGCGTCGAACGAGCAATTGCCCAGGCTGGTGGGCCTTCGGGACTCTCCTGTCATGGCGCTAATGGGAAGCGACATCTCGAACTCGATGCCAGGAAGCCATCACTTGGACGCCGCTTTCCTACTGATGTCGAGGTGGTTCGTGAACGAGGAATCGCAGAGGAGAATCAAGCTATTCAAGTCGCCAAGCGTAAACTGCTCTCAGACATCAAGCCCACGGCCCCTCTTTCAAAACCTAAGCGCCTTACTGCACGCGCCGAACTCTCCCAGTTATTTGCCAACGACTTCCAACTCAACTCACGAGATCTAGAGAAGCGAGGCTGTCTCGAATGGATATGGCCTAGTAAGCCCGATATCCCAGAAAAATGGTGGTGCAACTGCGTCATTCCCGGCGTGGACGAATGTGCGCAGGCCATCCAGAAGAAGGGCGTTGTAGGCAGATTTCCATCCGTCTTCTACACGTCTTGGTTTGGGGTTGGAGACGGTTCTTTGGGTGTTCAGGGCACCAAGAACTGGGCCAAGAATAATATCTGCGGCCGCGTCGTCGACTGGGACGGTATTGTCACCGGCGCTTGGATGGCGTCGGTGGAAATGGCCATCGAAAAACCTTTTGGCAAACAGGGCTTGAATTGGGATGGCGATAAAAAGGACGAAGTGGTTGATCCCTTCCTGAAGAACTTGAGTCAGGCCTTCGGGGAAGAGTCATCTGGCGAGGCCTACGTCGTGATGCCAAAGGGCGCGCCCTTCTCGGATAAGTCAGCCTGGGTAGGCTACGAGTACCCGGCTCTTACTCGCAACAAGAAGATCACGAAGATCTGGAAGATTGAGTTGGACATCTCGGACCCGACGCAGCTGACGGATCCAAATGGTGTCCCACCATTCATCAAGACGGAACTGTGGACTCCTGATAAAGGTCCCAGTGCGCAAGAGCCTAAGGGGAACCGCAAACCGGCACTCCCCGCACAGGTTCCTGAGGATGATATCCCAGAGCAATGGCAAGAATCTTTGTAGATGCACGTTTCATTGTAGATGGGTGGATATCTGGAGTATATAAAACACATTTCATTCTCACGGCTTTCGAAAGCCCGGCTTATACCTGGCTCGAATACTTGGCGTCTGGTTAGGGCTTGGCGACACTGTATATAAGTAGTCGGAATATATATTTTCTTTTCTGAGTGTATACAGCCTAGTCTTAAGTGTCGCGTTATGATTTCTGTTGCCTAATGTGTACCTTGCCACATCTGTACAGTATTTTCGCGTTGTTGAGGTAACGTAGCCCCCGATATATACTTCCGCCCCTTCGCCGCCTGCCCCTCCCTTCTTGCTTTATTTCCGTTACCTGCAGACTATGGCAAACACGACGCAATTATTGACACCGGAGGCAAGTTATGGCTGTATGGCCTTCGACGTATTTCTCATGGTAAGCATCCACTGGCAAAAGAAAAGATGCGTGTATGAGGCACAGAAGCTCATAAACATTGTACGCGGCACAGGAACGATGGGATCACACGGCAGACACAACTGAGGATCAGAAACAGTGGGATACTCTGGCGCGCCAGTATGTTGCTCTGGCTCCCAAAGATCGATACGTGCGTACTTTCACCCACTCCCTTGTGTCACGCCTTCATTCTCGAGCTAACTCGAACCCAGCAATATCACAATGAAGCAAAGCGTCGCAGCGCCAGCAAGTATTCCGCAAAAGCAGACACTCCAGATGCCGTGATCACCACCCGCATCCTACCTCGTTTCCAAACAGTCCAAGAGCGCAACTTTTGCAGCCATCGTAACCAGCCTCCTGCCTTGCTTCGAACATACTATGGCGAAGTGAACGGACAGGATCACGACGAAGCATACCAAACCATGGCTTCAAACGCGGAACTCGAACAAATCATCGATGAAAACGGCGCATGGAATGACAAGAATCTTTACGAATTTAGCGATGATTGGCAGCATATACTGCTCCGCGTACCGGAGCTATGCGATCAGCTCGAGAGCGAAGTCGATGAAGATGGGGAAGGAGACGAGGACGGTGCGCAATATGAGGGCACTGAAGCTCCGCCAACGAGTGATGATGATGCATTGCAAGGTTGGCTGGGGTACCATGATCGTAAGATTGTGAACAGGCTTTACATTTGCGATCGCGAGGCTTTGGAGAGTGGGAAAATTAAAGTTTTCTATCTGGATTGTCATGGAAAGTCTATATGGCACCACAAGTTTAAGAAGGAAAATTTTATTGAGTATAGTGGGATGGTGCATGCTTGTCTGTTTTTGGATGAAATTAATGGCCAGACGATGACGAGGGAGAATGGGAGTGAAATCTTTCTCTGAGGTTGTAGGTAGATAACAAACTAGTCTGTGGTTATTCGAAACTAGGCTTTCGAGAATATAAAGTATTGGAAGACTATCTAGTTCAAGTTCTCGTGAAGGTCAATTTGTGGAAAGTTTCGTTACCCCGCCATTTCGTTTCTGCATCTATGAAGCAAGCACTTGACGGGCGGTTTGCGGTCACAGGCAGGACTCGGGCTCAACAAGTTCTGCTCTCAAATTATTCAAAAAAAAAAAGTGCTTGTTCATTGACTTGGTTGGTTTTAATACCTAGCAAATTAACAATATAATATCTTAAGAGCATCTGCTGGATCGGTTAAAATCTGGATGTATGATCCACTACCAGTCAATTTCAAGTTTCCCACGAAAGAGTAATGGATAAATGATCCTCTTAGGATTTTTGTCAGTTGCAAAGACTATGACGTGCGTGGTGAAGCTTGCCCTAGAATGGATGAAGGAGGAGCGAATGAACGTCGATTGGCAGCTACTCAAAAATGACAGCAGCGTAAAAGTTTGCGTCGAACGAAGTTAGATGTCCTTCAGTTAACAGACGTTGTTAGAAAGTCGGAGTCTTTCCGTGACCTCACGAGAGATCTCGACTAGAAACCCGGCAAATGTATCTCCGTGTGTATTCCGCTAACTGCGACCTATAATTTTTGAAGGACAATGGTTCCAGAAAGCAATCCTTGTGAGTCTGAAAATGGAACACATGACCAGAAGTTGAAATTCCATTCACTTAAATTGGAGTTGCAGTATTGCTATCTCGATGTAAGTATAAAAGAGTCTGTGATGCTGACAATAATCTCCGGCGGGAAAGTGAGCCTAGGAGGACCACCCACAATTTCAGTTTCTGGGGTAACTCACGAGATCTGTAGTAAAATTCGATATATATGTACTAGAACTCCTATAAATTATACATAAGATATACTTTTTGTTATGGACCGAAATTGGCATCATGCTCACTTAACTCGGTGTTGTTCCACTCGCTCTTGCCTGCATGTCCAACTTCCGCTTCTGTAGCTCTTCTTTTTGTTTTCTTAGAGCTTGTAGCCTTTCCGATTCTGCAATTGCTTCATCTACTCTTCGTTCTTCCTCTTCTATCCTTCTCATTTCAGCTGTGTCTGCTGTCTCGTTAGGCGTCGCTGCTTGAGCCCCTGGGCCCCCTTCCAACCCCAGGTTCTCGATCCCAGGGTTCGACCAAGGCATATTCGAATAAGATACGGGAGTTGGTGATGGTGAAGCGGTCTGCCCTGCCTGGGGCGTTGCCGAGCCAGATATGGGTTTTCGTTTTGCGGCGGAAAGTTCGGATACTATCATCGAATCGCCACTTAGCTCACTATAAGCTGGCGCACTGGGGTCGCTAGGTTCTGTAATTTCTGCGGTTCTATCGAGATCTGAATGTTCTGGTTGTGGTGAGACTCCAGAGTTACCTAATTCCCGGCGTCTTTCGACGGCACTCAAGTCATTGCCCTCGAATAGATTGTCAAGTACTGTTGGTTCGTTTCCCCCAGACTCTCTTTGGAAATTAGAAGGATTCTCGGCTTCATTTGTTTCCAGCTCAGCTCTTCCTAACGCAGAAAATTCTGGAGGTGCTTCACCAACTTCAAGGCCACCTTCAACGGGAACGGGGGTTCTTGCTCTTTGCCTCATCGCCTTTTTCCCACAGACAAAAACTCCTACGCCAATCAAGACACTGACGAAAGCTACTGCAATTGCAATTCCCGCTTTTGCTGCAGAACTAAGTCCTCTGCTTTTGCCCTGGTCCGCGCCTATGCTCGTGGTCACTATTCCGGTTCCCAGTGGCCCCGCCTGGTCCAGAAGCTCTTGGCACTGTGGTCCCGCTGAAGATACAGACTGGATCTGGCCTCGACCGTTATAATAGCAACTCGGCGATGTACTCTTGTTGGAAAGATAATCCTGATTCATAATCCAAGAGATTTGTTGGGTACTGTCGCAGGCGCTGTATGCTCCATATGTGCCGGACGTAGCATTTTTATTGATTCCAAGACAATTTGAGGGATTTGAGTCGCATAACTGAGCGCTAGTATCGACACCTGGCTTTGCGACGCAAGATAGCGATGAGTACATGCAATTGCAGAGAGTCGAATTGGGAGTGGGTGGTAATGTTTCGAGTGCTTGCCATGTAGCATCTATGGTAGGACATGCTCGAGCGACCGTATTGGTAACCTTATAAGCCGTCGACTTAGTAGAAGACGGGGACACCGAGGCCATTTGTGTAGAGAGGGCGTGGAAATCCGGAAGTGCTGAAACGGAGGTGCCTGAAACATTCACAAGGCCTTTAAAGCATAAGCGTCATCAAACAGTATACAAGAAGGATGCAAGTCTCACCAGAATCACCAAAGTAGTCTTGATATTTATGCACAATGCCACCACTGAATATATCGGTCATTTGCGAACCGAAAAGTTCTCCGACTTCTGCAAATGTTCGTGTCGTGGCGCCTTCTCCGGTATTGCAACCATAACCTGAAAGGAAAACCGGCACGGAGTAGTTTGACAGGCCCTTGGTCAGATCAGAGTAAGCTGACTGTGTATAGGACGAGGAATTACTACACCAGCTATACACAGCAAGCCCGAGAAAGTCGATGGATGAAAGACTCTTTCCACAGTTAAAATAGTTTTCGACAAGACCATTAGTGGCGTTGTTGATGTCGAGTATATTGGGGTGGAAGTACCAAGAGCCTATGCCTATACCAATGCCCATGGGCCGGTAATTTTGTATCTTGATATAGGCCTTCATATCTCGAACTGCAGCTTTGACAAATGCGTATGAGTCTGTGAATGCGTCATTGGCGCGAACTTCGCTCCCCGCGAAGAACCCCAAGACATTCGTATAGTTCTGCATTGTATCAATTACAGAGGTAAATGACCCATAAAAGTCCAAATTGTATGGTGGATCTTCACCATCCCCGAGAGCTAAGTCCACCAGAACATATATACCAGCGCCGTCGAGCAATGACATGCATTTTGAATGATCAAGGGAGGCATTGATATCCGAGACGCGTACGACATTCGTCCTCAGCTGTTGCAGATACGGGATATCGCGTTGGCAACCGTCCGCATCTGCTAGAGGGTCCCGTGTGTACGTCGAGACATTTGAGGACGGTGTAATTTGAATTAAAGCATGGCTGTAAGAAATACCGCGGATGAAGAATTCGCTGCCGTTTGTTTTGTAGAAAAAATGCGAACCCTGCCCAAGCGAATGTTAAATTTGAGACTTATGAGTACATTAAATATAACCTATAGAGAATATTCACGTACCTTAATGACAATTGGGTCGAGTGTTGCTTCGACATATGTCGTGAACAGGAAGAGGGCTGATTGGAGCAGAAGCCAAAGGTCCGTCATCCTCGACGACGCCAACATCGCGCTAACCTTATTGCGACGTTGTTCTTTTTCGCTAGGCTTTAGTTAGCGCGTCTTGGTATGTCGAGTCGTAATTTGTGCTGCATATATTGACGCGTTGAAGCACTGGCGTCTGAGGTGAGAAAGTACGACTCCAGATGGAAAACTAAGAGTAACGAGGATAAGGCTCTCAAAATCTTTACAGAAAAGGGGAGATTTCCGATTCTGTTGATACTTTCTACCATCCCGCAGGAATCCTGCTTTCAAGGTAAAATTGCGCCGAAATGCATGGCCCCGTAGGAAGTAAGCCTCATCACAAGCTTAAAAAGGCTTGTACTTCGTAATGCAACCCACATGCATGCTACTGACAGGGATCCATGTAGTGCTGCCAGGATGTGGGAGCAACAAGTTTGCAATAGAATTATCAGAAAGTCCTATGCGTGCCCCCTGGCCAGAACATGCAAACCCCAGAAATACGGGGAGGAGATCACTGAAGGATCAACACAGTGCCGAGTCGCCCCGAAAATGTTCTCAGGCTCAGCCCCGCAGCAGAAGAACGGCGCAGCCGCTTCCATTTAATCTACGCAGAGCAAGACTCGACTTCGAATTCCTATTCGCCCCAAATCGGGTTCACTTGTTGTGATGATGCATATCGAATATACTTTGCACGAACAAGACTTCTTTGGCTCGGGACAAAGCGTCTTGGCATCTTTTGCACCGGGAAAATCGAATTTCTTAGCAATCTTTGCAGGAAATCTTTAGAAACCGCAAAAATACTCAATACAGGTCGAGTTATCTAGGGCAGTGGAGGTGGTGACCTAATTGTTTTGACGAATATTTGCGTTGGCGATCTGTACGACGTGAGGTGAGTCTTTGAAGTTTTTATTTTGTAATATGCAAGACGCTAACAGATGAAAAAGAGAACGTGGCGTATACTTTGGAATCGTCGGGGCTGTGATTGCAATAGCAGCCGCCGCCAGACCAATAGCTGGAGGAATATTGGCACAAGCCGCAAGTTGGCGATGGTGCTTTTGGATCAATGGTATGACCTCAAATGAAGCGCTTACACTGTGGCTAAGAAAAACCGCAACTAAGATTCATTTAGTACCTTTCACAACCATTGCCTTTCTTGTTCTCTTGTTCTTCTTACTCCTAGAAAAACCTATTCTTCAACCTCTGTCCGGAGTCCGCAAAATTGACTGGATGGGAATTACCAGCATCATTGTATCCACGCTAATGCTACTTATCGGAATTCAAATTGGCGGGTCTATAGTCCTATGGAACTCTCATGGTGTAATTTCTATGGTCATAATCGGAACGGCTGGATTCGGAGTTTTCCTACGGGTGGAATTGGCGGCTGGCAAAATCTCCGCTGATGCCACTTGACTTGTAACAATCTCACGCCTCTCAACTTTGGCTGTCAATGTCTCTCAATCTCTTATAACCACTGGATGCACATACTTCTTACCATTGTACTTCCAGGTTATTTTAAGAGCTTCGCCTGTCATGTCTGACGTATATTTCCTTCCCACCAGAGCTGTTCTTGCAGCCTTCTTCATTGGTGTCGGTCATGTTGTCAAGAAAACTGGTGAATATTGATTTTCATCCAGATTGGATCGAGTGCACTAGTACTTGGAGCAGGCTTGTGTATTTATTTCCAAGCTCAAGCGAACTGGCCGCTTATCATACCCAGCCAAATTATCCTCGCAGTAGGCTGGGGGCTAACCTATCAAGCGCCTTTAATAGCATTCCACCCACAGATAGAGGACGAAAATGTTGCGGAAGCCACGTCTCTGTTCCAGTTTCTTAAAACTTTCAGCCGAACAACTAGCGTTATTCTCGGACAGGTCATTCTCCAGAACCAAACCCGAAAGCAGGCGAGCGCGCTCTACTCTGCGCAACTACCGACGGACCTCATTACATCTTTAAGCTCAGGTGATACCATTTCGACCACCTCAGTGATAAGCAACTTGACCCAGCAACAGCAATAAATCGTGCATTGTGTTCTCACAAAAGTCTTTGACGACATGTGGATCTTTTATACCATCGTTGCTTCCCTGGGCTTTCTGGCTAGTTTCGGTATCACGAGGTTTAAATTGTAAATGTGTAGCATACACATAGGTATTCTTCAGACTCAGATGGCTAAGGGCAACGGAGGTTCACCGCAATCTCGCTGTCGTGGAAGAGCTTTCAGCTTTGGTGTATAGGAGGGCCCAGAATTAGCGGGGTAAATTTAGCGAGTGTGCCCCTGAATCTTGTCCTGAGGGCAAAGCCGCAGCTCTCGGTTTCCTTGTCCTCGGTCCTATCGGAGTAAAAAACATATGAAGTATGTATAATCAGTATGGGAATGTTATAAAAATATTGGTTTCCGACCGTTTGTCTTCGCTTTATGGAACATATGTCCATTCGCGCTCAAAAGTCCGTGTTTGGTTTAGCTAATTGTTTTCAGGTAGGGGCACATGTTGGTTGTATCCATTTCAGGATACGCCGCATACAGCCGATGTGCATAAATACTAAGCCCTCGCCCTCCTACCCATCTTTCATTTAGATTCCCTTTACATGTGGTTATACTTTTTATTTCTCTGAGTGTTACTGTAATCTTACCGCAAAGGTTGAATACGTGGAAACGGAGCAGTCGCATTTCTCTGTTTCGATAAGATGGGCCTCGAAGTTGATGTTTGTCAAGACTCTGACATGGCAAGGACATTTGCTATCTTGAGTAGTGCCTTTGGACACGAACATCCTTACATCGATGCAGCCTTTCCAGAACACGATACACCTGAGGGCCGCGAGCGTGGGGGTGCTCGCATGCTCGCTATCAAGCAGAGCGACCCATCAACAACATTTCTCAAGGTAACAGATACAGATACGGGTTTGGTGATTGCCCAGGCCAAATGGAATATTTACAAAAACACTATTCCAGCCGAATCCGATTTGGATGGTCCCTTCTGGGACACCTCGGACGAGAAGGAATACGCACAACACTTGTGCAGGGAATATCTAATTCCCCGCCGGAAGGCGATCAGAGAGTCGGCTGGAAATATACTCTGTAATTAGAGCCCCTCTCACGACCGCTGTTGATATGTCCTGTGCACTAACATGAGGCTGTAGCACTTGACCTCTTATGCGTTGATCCCGAGTATCAGCGTCGTGGTGCGGGCCGTCTCCTCGTCAAATGGGGGACAAAAATTGCGGACGAGCTTGGCCTTCAGGTAAGTACAGATCTTTGTTCACCCTCCTCCGACATTGGACCTGACTTGGGAGAATCTAGGCGGTTGTCGAGTCCACAGAATACGGCCGAGGACTCTATGAATCCGAGGGATTTGAGTACATAGATCGTTGGGAGACGAGGCTCCCCGAGCGATGGGCAGATCGGGGAAAGCAGCAGTTTATATGGATGGTTAGGCCAGCGATTAAGCAGGACTAGCTGTCAGGGGCGATTATATGGCATGGCTAGTTCTAATAGACTCTACTGAAGCATGCTTTGAAGTATTTATTTTGCTGTCCGCATGAGCAAGCATGACACCCACCCAACAGGACCAACACGTAGATAGAAAAGCATACGGATGCAATCTCGGCACTCCTAGGGAACTGCGCATGTCAAAGGCAAGGTTCAGTGAAGTTACAGTAGGCACGCCTGGTGCGGGAATTCTACCTATGGAGTGGGGCCGAGCCTTTTCAACCAATCAATCTGCGTCAAAATCCAACAATTCCAACAGCATTACATATATTGAAAACCAACGGCATAAACCAACCTTCGGTAAGCCGGGGAAATCGGCGGTTGGCTGGGATGTTGTGCTACTCCCATACTTGTTGCATCCATCTGAAGCCTCCTTAAGGCCTAGGGTATGACTAAGCGAACTCACCTAACGGTTCTGTCGTGGAGGCCAGAGAAATTAAATTGTATTTGAACAATAGATGGTGTTTATTTTACTTAGCCTTGGTGAGCAACATACATCTTGCAGCATTCGAACTTCATCTAATAGATTATAAATAGTTCACCAAGAGTGAGTTCCAACACGTGTTTTATGAAATCGAGATGAAAATAATTAGTTGGTAGATAATTAAACAGCTGCACCTAAAGTAGAAGGTCACCAACTACTCCTACTTGCATAATCGTCTCCTGTTTAGTCGGTGGCGCATGTAGCAATGTAGCGCTGGCAGATGAATGCCCATAGACTCAGTATTAATTTTCCCTTTCGCTGATTCCTTTTTAGTCTGCGGGCGTGAGCAACTGCTGGAGCAGAGCCTGAACAAAGCTTGAGTGTGCCTGAGCATGCCTGAGTTATTATACTTCAGATCCTCTTTTGGCGCCCCGTACGTTCCTAGCCGAGTTTGCTAAAGCACCCGACCTGCTTCCGTATAAGGATCTCTGATAAAGCTGATTTGGGGTCCTAATAAAATTAATTTATACAAGAACGCACAAAAAACGTATTCGTATCGTAGAGAAATGTATTATTTTCTTAGAAAGGCTTACCGTTAAAGACATCTAGATATGTTTTAACTAGGAACGAGCTTCGGTACTTGCTGGTTGGCCATGATGTTGAGCGGGTGATGAAGTGTTCTGCAGTACAAAAGAGCTACAAAAAGGCATGGGTTTTGGAATGTTATCAGTAATCAATTTCTACGCTAATTTTGCTGCATCCCGCTCGCCGAACCAACCAATACTCAGGACAGCCGCTGCCGCTGCCGCTGCCGTATGCTGCCGCCTGTCAGGGATCATCACCCCTCTAGCACTGAGGCGCCACCACCGACACGACTCTCAGTGCATCTCCCCAAGAGCCACTAACTATGCTGTGTGCTAGGTGCCAAGCGCTGTGCAGCTCAATCGATCCGCATCAAGACAATGATTTCCTTCATGAAACGGTCGAAGCGCTTCGTACAAGCGCCAATTCGGGATGCCTTCTATGCAAAATAATTCACGCAGACATCGAAGAGAAACCCAATAAACTCGTCAGCATTTCATCCAGTGTGGCCATAAAGACGAGACGGGATGTTGGTATCGAGGTGTCCTTTATAGACCCTATCCCGGAATTGGCTGGTGGCCCTCAGAATGACAGGAAACCACCTGTCACTTATGTCATTTTCCAGAGCTTCGACCTACCGAGTAAGTCTAGCTGCGCATAATATATCAGTACTAACAATGAAACTAGGCCAACTCACATCTACACTACGTATCCTCGAAACTTCGCACGATACGAATACCGGGTCTGAGGCTGCCTTCCAACTAGCTACGACATGGTTAGGCGAGTGCCTGGGAACTCATAAAATATGCTTGGCTTCCACAGCTGGGGATTCGCCTTTGCCGCATAGAGTCCTTGATGTTGGCTCAATTGACGGTCTGGCCGAGCCATACTTGCTAGAGACTTCTTCTGGTCAAGTAGGGAAGTACCTGACACTGAGTCACTGCTGGGGAGGGGGAACTCCAGTAAAGACCACCAGCAAAAATATCCAAGACCATCGAGTTAAAGTCAAACTTGCCGAATTACCGCGCACCTTCCGTGACGCCATTCACGTTGCACGCAAATTTGGCTGCAGATACCTGTGGATAGATTCTTTATGTATAATCCAGGACGACCGAAAGGACTGGGAAGTGGAAGCGACCTTGATGCAACAGTACTACAAGAACTCGCTTCTGACAATTGCAGCCGCGGACGGAAACAATAGCGAGGCCGGGCTTTTTCGAGATAGAAATGGACTGAGAAATCGACCCTGTGAACTTCAGTTTGCTGACATCAACGGCTCTTCACGGCAGCTATATGCCTACACGAACAGCATGTCATTTGAACAGGAAAGATCCAGTCTTTCAAATTCATACAAACCAAGCCCACTATATAACAGAGCCTGGGTCTTCCAAGAACAAGCATTGTCGTCGCGGACACTTACATATGCCCGGGATCGCATCTCGTGGAGGTGTCAGGAGATGCTCTTCGATGAGCGGGCCCCACTCATGCAAAGTATCGAGGACTTTATCAGGAAAGACAAGACGGTGAACATTGTTAGAAGAGGAGGCGATCCTCGGAGTACCGATGCCACCGTGGCCGAGCTCCAACGGAAATGGATATTCCCAGTGCCAAGTCCAAATTTAAGCCGCAGCTTCGCAAACATAGGCTATCACAAAGAGGGTTGCTACTTGCCCGAAGACGAATTTCTCATCGACTGGGGAGACATTGTTCAAAATTATACTGAACGGGACATGACATATCATTCGGACAAGCTCATAGCCATCCAAGGAATTGCTGATGCAGTGGCGCCAATCGTTTCAGGGACTTACTTTGCAGGCATCTGGATTGAGTCGGTGAAGTCAATTTTCATGGGGCTGCTATGGTGCTCGGGGCGGCGAGGTTCGGAACAAGCCCAAAGGCTTGATGTCGCCCCATCTTGGTCCTGGGCTTCTACAAACGGTAAGGTGACATGGCCGGGCCACTGGCTTTGCCAGTTGGAGATGAGGATCAATATTCTTGAACTCAAGCCCTCCGGAACGACAGTGAAGGCTAATGCAGAGCTCCTCGTCGAAGCAAATCTTAGACCCGCATTCATGGAGGATTGCAATAGTTTTGCTATTATAAATTGGCCGGAAGAGTCCACAGAGAAGCTCTCCGGAGAGCCGACCAATGGTTCCTCTGGCTCGAGATGGCCTCTTGTTATGTCGGCAACTCCTGTTTCTCTCGACGAAAGCCTTGGGAACAATATCTTAATCTGGTTTGCCGAATTGGCGGCTGGAGAGATGCATGCTCTGGCAAACAGAAAGTGCGTGCATTGTCTTGTGTTGATCAGTTGTGGCGAGAACTCCACCACCTTTCGCCGAGTCGGCTACTCGGTGTGGAAACAATCTAAATGGGCTTGCTCAGAGCTACCGGAGTCAAGACAAATGAAGCTGAGGATTCTGTAGACACTTGAACTGTCAACCGCTTCGGCCCCTAGCCTGATGCCCATTTTAGCTGTTCTAAATAAATTGATTCTTCATCCACGCAAATATTGAGCAACTAGTTACAAAAAGCGGACCTGGCGTCCAGAAGCAATGAGGGACCTTCTTCGGTGATCATTTTTCACTTGCAGGTTTCAAGTGGACTCAGGCCTGTATTTATACGGCAATATTTAGGAGAATACATCGTATATAACATTGAATTTTCTTTAGAAGAATACGTGAGTATTAATACAAGTATCATATCTCATCCAGCATTCATCCCAAACATAGGCTCCTATTTCAGGAAGCATCTGGCAATACAAACACCTACAATGTGGGAGGAATTTCTAGAAAAAGCCCCAGCTGATGCGCCAGGCCCTGCTTTGAGGATTCAGCTATACTCCAGGAGGCGTAGGGTAACCTACATTTAAGACTTCAAGAATAATATTGACTCGTACAATCGAATTGCAAAGAAAGACAGCAACGTCAGACTTGACAGCAATCATTTCCATGTCCTCGAATGAAAACTCCCCAAATTCACATTGGCCAGCTTCATCAAGCAGCCTGTTTTCCGCCACACTAATAAGATATTCCAGAGCGAATAACCGCAAAAACCACCTAAATGTGAAGTTGTGTTCGCATCGCTTACTACCGTAGTCTATCCTCCCACAGTCCGTCAAATATTTATGCCGTCAACCCCCCCTCCGCTCCACAAAAGTCTAAGTTCTTCAATGGTCTTAGCGGGGTATAAATATCCCGGGAAGTATCTTTGAATTGGGCAAGAACAAGACATGCGAAGAGTTTGAGCGCAAGATAGTTGTGAGAAGTGAAAAATATCTAGATGACTAGCTTTGGTGGTGGGATATGCTTTCTTACAGATTTCAGTTTATCTCCGCACTAAATCTAGTAGAACCGAACGAATTCGGATATTTCAGAGAAGGGTCAATCACAGCGTAAAGAGAAGCACGACAGCAACCCACAACTTGACAACACCAAACTAGTTGCATACCATCTTGCAATAATCCCCGTCAGGAATCACGAGCTGAGAATCTGTATATTCCCTAAGGGTTATAACACTAGCAATCACAACAACCTCACCACCTGAAAAGAGTGGTATCGGCATTGAACTTTTGCTATGGAGATCTTCTGACATGAACTTGGAGCGGATTTTGTACTTGTTCCCCGGCGCCGTACGACTTTTACTGAAGGGAAGATATATAAACCAAATCTGAAACGCTTCTCTCAAACAAGAACAATAGTACAGAACTCCGGACAATATGATGGAGTGCTGTATACTTCCTAATTTCGATCAAACAAATGAAGAAGTTTTCGAGTTCACGAACCAGGAGTATTTGCTCCAGTAATCTCCTATGCCCAATTCAATGAGTGGAATCAAGAAAATATATGAACGTAGAGAGTGACAACAGCAAATTGATTTTCGACAACAATACATGATCCTTAAATATCAATCAAAAACTCGAGATGTCAAGATTGGCTCTGAATTTCCATTATCTAGAAATATTTCCTTCTTCAAGCAGATATTTATCCACCGCTCCACCCATTCAACCAACCCTCAAAAGAGCCAAGAAAAAAATCATATATAAAGTAGCATTACAGCATTCTTGAGAATCATCACCTCGGAATAACAGTTACTCAGAAGCGTTCCATACTTCCTGTGCGTTCACAAAATCCTTTGTTTGATTTCTCCAGTTCTGGGAGTAAGAGACAGAGAGTTTTTGCGGTACAGAAGTAAGTTAGTGAATTAAAAGATCAAGGAGGGTAGAGTAGAAATGACAACAATGGAGTACTTGACAGCGAGCGTTAACTGACAGCAAGGGAATATCGTATTGAGGCTCGAGTAATTTTGCACATTGAGACATTAGATAGGTTGTGCATGTAAGAATGACCATCTACAACACCTCGAATGACCGTGTAAAATACGTACACTCGCATATGAGTGTTTTTCTCGGTGTTTTTTCTATTTTGTATAGAACTTTTCAGATCAAACATGTTATTTATAGAATCTTCTTGCACCACAACTCACTACCCAAGTCTCAAGAGAGCCCTTCTGATGATATATATAAATCACTAACAAACAATAAACAGAACCCCCAAGCTTGGGGAGAGACATCATAATTGACTTTCTATGAGAAGGCCTTGGGACTTGATATTGATGACAGCGGTTTTAATGTTTAATAGCAACCTGGATTTTGGCATACTTGCTGATACGCGGGGTGAATTGAGGAGGAGAAGGAATGAGGTAATTCGACTGACTGCAAGGGAGTAGTTGACAGCAGGAATTCATTATATGAGTTTTCTCCATAGCTAGCCTGTGAATTTCGTTTCTAACTTGAGCAAATATATTCGCAAGTCCACGAGTACCTGCAGCCAGCCAATACGAGTTTAGCTAAGCCCATAATCACACAAGAATTCGAAAGTCAAGCTGATGAATATCGTCTTAATGACTTTACAGAATCTTCCCCATGTTCTCAGAAGTCTTTTATACACCACCCATCCCAACCCTCCAATTCCCTCCCGCATACGAGTTCGAATCTCGAAGAAAAGTATAAACCAGCAGCCAGCGACCTCCAGAAACTGTATTCCTAAGAAAAAACAGAGATTTGTAGCGCAAGTATGTTTGTGATAGCTCTTCGAGTAATGGAATGTCAAGTTTGGATCTCCGAATTTTGAGATTGTGACAGCGAGATTGCGGGATGCAGATATGATTGAATACTTAGGAAAACCCGCGAACGAATAAAGAAATGACAGCAATAATCTACTCAAGAATGTAGGTTGGTGTTGACAGCAATAAGCCCTTTGTAGCAGCTCTGCTAGACATCTTCCACTTCACAGGAATAGATATAGTTGGAAAAGCTAGTACAGATTGCTGGCTCTAACACCCACATACCGTTCCGACGGCCGCGCAGTCCATAGCACTGTCGTATGTGTCGAGATCTTGCCGTGCGATCTTTTCGTGTAGACAGCAGAATGATTTATACAACATCCCAGCAGTATCATGGTCCACGAATTGAAGTGCTTGAAACCAGATATAAAAGCAAGTCAATAACAATTAATTCATCCCCAATACGACACCCCAGCTTAGCACTAATTTTAACAAGAAGCAAGCCGAACCTCTTTCTTCCCGTATTCGAAAATTCGAATTCGAAAGACAGCTGCGGAACAAGGTTGGTGTCTGTAGTTTGAACTTACAGATCAATGGCGGTGCATCTGTTATTAGGACAACGAATGGAAATTTGAATGAATGAATGAACGGCTGAAGAAACTGACTGAATGAATTATTTAATGACAGCAAAATCTTAAATATACGATAAAAATCATACGAAGAAAGAAGTTCTAGCACCATCGCCTTCCTCCACATCGTTTTTCTTCTTGATCGCATTATCCCATTCAAGTACTTCAAATTCCCGTCTTGGCTATCAACACACAACATATTCTCTGAGTCACGCGGATATAATATTTGCAGTAGGTTTTAGACTCCACAGATCACGGTATATAAATACCTGACCGGCAGTCGCGGGTCCAATCTAATCCATCTCCGGATCTGGGAAGGGTTGGTATGCACTTGCAGGTGAGTATTTAAGGAGCAGGTCGCAGAATGACAGTGTTAGCTCAGAGAGACGAACAAAGCAATGAGAGGATGCCATGATTGTGTCCAGCACTTAGTCGTTTCGTGTCTTGCGCGTAGCAAGCAGATGGCAAAATCTCGATGCTGGCGGGCCTACCTATCGAATGCATTACGATCCTTCCTTTCGTTTGTGCAAATTAAAGTCGCTCGATGAGTTATTTGCTGTCAAGATCATAACGTTCGGCCAAAGAGCAAGGCACGACCAGGGCTTTTGGCTGCCGTCTTCAAATTACTATGCCAACTAGGCCAAATGCCAAAAGAGTGAAACCTCAGCCAGGAAAAGAGTCATTGCTCCAGATGCCAGGGTTCCCCGTCGGGCACGACGTTTGGCATTTCACAATTGATGCTGTTGAATGCTCGGAAAGGGTGCGGTTTATATAGCCGATTATGGGTGACTGGAAGACAGATGACTTGCGGATTGCAGAGTTTGATCGTGGGTGAATGCTGACGCAAGGGCGGTTTGAGCAAAAGCTGCGTATTGTGCTGAGAGTTCTCTTTCGATGAGAAGTTCTGCTCAGTTGCGGTTTTTGAGATGAAACAAGGATTGAAAAGAGTTGAAAATATTCCAGCTGGTCATTGCACTGGCAATCGATCCCAGGTTTGAGTCCCCATTTACTTGCTCCACTTTGACGCCCAGGTATTGAAGCATTTATTCATCTTGCCTTGCAAACTCTTCCGTAGCCGCGTATTTGCACTCACATAATCACCACCAAGCTATCGAACGCCGTACGAGGATCGAGAGCTTGAGTGCTGTATCATCTCTGATTCCCCTTAACAGCGCTGCCCAGATTATTTGTTCGGGGTACCTCAGGGAAATATGTTTGGACAGAGAACGTTGGACTTGTTGGACGCCGCCAAACTTCAACTTGAAGCTGCTGCGCTCGCAGACATGTTTCTTTTCTGCGGTGAAGTTCGAGCAGCGTTGATTTCTCCAGCTGCCCGGACAACTAGCTGTATGATTTTCGAGAGCCGCGGCAATAAACCCATCATCGAGCTCATAGTTTCGCCGGAAGAACTCATCCGCATTCGACTATGGGTTTGCATGGGTTTGCGTGGGTTTGCATCTCTCCCCGGTGCAGTGGGCATTGGCGATCAATTTTGGGATCTATCGTGTTGAAAAGTCGCGCATAGAGCTTTCCGAGATCCAAGAGCCTTCGTTTAGGATAAGATACCGAGTGACATCCGCATGCGAGTGTTCTCTTAGCAGTGCTGATCGCGAAGCACAGAGTTTGAATAGGGTTCGAAATATGGCGCAACCCGCACTTGGTCCTAGGAGCTTTGTCGTGAAATGTTGTCGCGGGGTCTAGACGGAGAGTTATAGGGCTGTAGATCGTCTTTTAGTGAGGCGAAGAAAGCCGACCAATGGGATTTGAAGTATTGAGCATGAGGTTGTAAGCGAAGGTACGCATTGGAGGCTCAAACCGAGGAGAGAGAAAAATGATGATCAAGACGGGAGAGGAAAGGAGAATGATCTTCGATGAAAGAGGCGATGATGCTTTGGAGTGAGACTTGCTCGAGCAAGTGACTTGAAAGACGGGAAGAGCGTGGAGATGCATACGTAAGAAAGAAAAGCTAGCATGATGAGAACGGCTGTCACTACCGACACAAGCACTTGATATTTGTAAAAGCATCTAGAAGCAAAAATTACGCCACCAATAAAACATACTTCAAGTCTCGTGGGGCGACTTACCTAGCGCTATCCACTCCGTAGCCGCTCTTGCAGCGTGGGAGACGTCTGCAATCAAAATGAGGGCCGTGTGTGGACCTGGTTTGACAGCCTGAATCTGTGGATCCAATCCTGGGGGAGATCTATGTGGATTGTACTGGTGGTGTAGTGGTTTCCCAAGTTGTGGCCTCCTTTGCACGTGGAGCCTTGGATTCCAGGAGAGCCAATGTCGACCCTTGACGACCATAAAATAGGTCTGCAGAGTGCTCGCGTGCGAATCTTCCATCTTCTGTCCCAATGGCGCATCTGTGGTTCGTTCAAGCTTTGGAATAATAAAACATTGCAGCGACAAGTTCTTGGACATCTCTTGGATATCTCTTGATTGTCTTGGGCGTGAAGCTTATGAAGCCCAAAAGCGTGGGCCAAGGAAACGCCGCCGTTGGTCAAGACCGAGGCTTGCGCGCCGAGAGAGAAAGGATCCGACTTGGCTGCTTGGCAACGCGCGAGTGTTGGAAATTTATTCCTGAGTGCTGGATCTGGCCGAGATGACGACTGTGATTTGGAAAGTGCGGTGCCACATGTCTGATGGGATCGGAGATAAATTGGAGAGTTTGATATGATGCTCCATCTTCTTTTGCAGGATGATGGGCCTGGAGATGGTTGATCTGGTCGAGAATCGAGATGCAGACATTTCTGACAGATATTTCGTGCAATTGACGTTCTCGACTGTTGATAGTTGATAATTGATAATTGATAATTGATAGCGGCTATTGATAGTCTGGTCGTACTTGTATGTACTGTCTCCACCAGCATGGCCATCGCGCATTGAAGTGAACAGGACAGGCGGGATTTCCCAGGCAGGGCAGGTTCCCATGTGTGGCTTTCCAACTGCTCGGAGCAGCAAGCGCAAGCGAAGAGAAATCCGCACCCACACAGGCATAGCGACATGAACGCCAAGACTGCCGGGGTCGGCTGTTTCCCCCGCTAGAGTGGCCCAAGCTCATCTGCAGGGGGCGGGGCGGCTTCTCCAGCGAATGTCTAGTCTCAGGACAAGCACGTTCTGAATTCCAGGCTTCCCATTGGCTCTTCTCAACGACATCTCACTTTTATCCCACATCGCCGCCGAAAGGTTGTTCTCGAATCCTCGACGGCTTCAAAAACGCAAAATCATGTGGGATTTCGGACGTGTCTGCCACTCGCGTGATGTCCGGCGTGATTGGCGGAAAAGCTTCATTCCAATAATTGCAGCAGCTGCAGTGCATCCCAATCGCGCTGCACAGTGTGACCCTTTGTGTATCTCGCGATGCGATAGCCCTTCAGCTTGAGATCAACCTGTGCGTAGCATCGCTAACAAAAGGCATTTCACACTTGTACTGCGACGGGAAACGGGAACGGGAGACACAACCTCTCGCACCCCTCCAGAGCGGCGGGGTCCACGTTGTTAAATGTGTGGCCACGAGAGGTCCCTCTGCCTTCGGACGGAGTATCAACGGTTCATCATCTCTTTAGATCAGATGAAACGCCTCCCTTCCCTACAGTCCTTGCTGTTCGATGTCCACGAAAGGAAGGACCCCGCTCCCGTCTCTGTGTGGCTGACCGCGGTACGGGGCACTCGGGGCTTCTTGTCAAACTTTTGTTCGTGTTCTGGAAGCCTTCCCCATACGGAGGCCAGCCTTGGAACACTGCAGCGTCGCAGATGCACGTGTCAGGGTATTTGATTTGCTGGGTTGCGAATGAGTAGTAACGCAGCAACGCATCTCAATATGCAAAATAATGGGCTCATTTTTAGCATTCCCAGGTTGTCAGCCTGTAGGAAGGGCTCTTTCTCGGAGACGTCCGTGAGGTGGTGTGGGCTCTGTCACGCTGTTGCGGCGGACAGTGTGGAGTCGCCATCAAATGGAATCCCAAATACTCCTAAATCATCGACGGATGCCTTACCTGCGCCACCCTAAAACATCAAGATGCTAATAGTCATAGGAATTCCCGACAAGATCGTGCCCAGATGCCGAGACTTTATTGGCTGTCCCAAGCTTTCTCTTGGAAGACTTGGGAGACGCCTTGAACGCCTCAAGCTCGGAAACTAACGTAGCTCATCGTAATCCCTCGCGACAACCCCCATGGAATTTCAGATTTTCGGTGCATCAAACCGCATTAGACGGGCCATTATTAGCTAATGAGACCGCAGAATGCCCAAACGGGCTGTGATGAAGTCTAGAAGCAGCCGCTCGGCGACGAGGAGATCGAATACTAACGTTCAGTGACACCAGCTACTCCATGATTGCTCGATATGAGTGGTGACCTGCTCTTCTCCAGCGATGCAATAGCCTCCCATTATTCGCCAGTAGCCTCCCGCTGGCGGCGATGTGCTGCAACTTTAATCTTGGCATGCATATGCTTCGAATAGCTTTCTCCAGGGTCTTGTAGGGTCTTTCCTCCTCGGCGGTCCAATAGTCATCACGGTCCTCCTAGCGGCCTCATATTCTCAGGTGGAGGGGTGCCCATGCCGCGCCCAGGTCGGAGGCGCATCCAAAAGAAAAGGTCGCATCCATGATCCATGTCGCGATTTAGCTTCTAGCGTGCCGTTGCCTGCCATTGCAGATTGACCTGCATTCACCCTCGTTCAGCCAGGAGGCCAATATAAACCCTCCCAAGGCCCCTCGACATACACTTCTGGTTTCCTTCTGCAGTCGAGCACTCATCCACCAAATCCCACGACCAGCACGACAAGACATCGTCGTCGACAAGTCAGTCCGTCATTAATTAACCTTAATTGACATTGTCCTTTGTCATCGCGACAACCTCGACACAATGGCAGCCGCTGCCCCCACCGCCAAGACCTCTGGTGGAAACGCCGCTTTCCACAACTTCAACAATGACTTCGCACACATCCAAGACCCCAACGAGCGACGACGACTTGCTCTCGCCGAGATCGACAAAGCGCCTTTCGGATGGTACCATGTTCGCGCTTGCGTTGTTGCCGGTATTGGTTTCTTCACGGATTCTTACGATGTAAGCACACCAAATGCAGTACCACAAGGGGCAATTAATCTAATCATCTCCAGATTTTCGCCATTAACTTGGTGACGGCTATGTTGGGTGTTGTGTTCTGGCAGACCAAGACTGGAAAGGGCGCCATCCCATCCAACTCTGATACCGCCATCAAAGTTGCTACATCTGGTGGAACCGTTCTGGGTCAACTCGGATTTGGTTACCTCGCCGATGTCGTTGGTCGTAAGCGTATGTACGGATTGGAGTTGATCATCATTATCTTCGCTACTCTCGCTCAATCTCTTTCTTCCCCATCGCCTGCTATCTCTATCGTTGGTCTTATTATCTTCTGGCGTGTGCTCATGGTAAGCTGCCTCACCAACAAAACAAAAGGCAAGACTCCAGCTAATCGATCAGGGTATCGGAATCGGTGGTGATTACCCATTGTCTTCCATCATTACTTCCGAGTTTGCCACCACCAAGTGGAGAGGAGCCATGATGAACGCTGTGTTCGCCATGCAGGGTATTGGTCAATTCACAGCCGCAATCATTGCTTTGATTGTGACTGCCGGTTTCAAGGAGTCCCTCGTCACTGCTAGCAAAGCCTCCAACTGCACTGGTGTCTGCCAATTGGCCGTCGACAAGATGTGGCGTGTAATCGTCGGATTCGGTGCCGTTCCCGGCTGCATCGCCCTCTACTACCGTCTCACCATCCCCGAGACCCCACGTTACACCTTTGATGTCGCACGTGATGTCGAGAAGGCCGGCGACGACGTCAACGCCTACATGAAGGGTCAGTCCGAGGGCCACCCAGACGAGATCCGCCGTGTCACCACCATGGTGCAATCCTCCGCCGCTCTCGAGATCCCTAAAGCCTCCTTTAAGGATTTCTGCCACCACTACGGTCAATGGAAATACGGTAAGGTCCTCCTCGGCACAGCAGGCTCATGGTTCTTCCTTGATGTCGCCTACTACGGTCTCGGTCTCAACAACTCCATCATTCTATCTGCTATCGGCTACTCTGGCGGTAAGAACATGTACGAGATCTTCTACCGCACCGCAGTCGGCAACCTTATCCTCGTCTGCGCCGGCGCTATCCCAGGTTACTGGGTCTCAGTCGCAACCATCGACACCCTCGGCCGCAAACCCATCCAAATCATGGGTTTCACCGTCCTCACCATCCTCTTTATCATCATCGGTTTCGCCTATAACCATCTCTCCGGCCACGCCTTGCTCGCCCTCTACGTCCTCGCCCAATTCTTCTTCAACTTCGGCCCCAACTCTACCACCTTCATTGTGCCCGGAGAATGTTTCCCAACCCGCTACCGTTCCACATCCCACGGTTTCTCCGCCGCGTCCGGGAAAGTCGGCGCTATTATCGCACAAGTGGTTTTCGGTCCCCTCCGTACGAGAGGTGCGCACTCGGTTAATGGTGTTGCGCCTACGGGCAAGGCTGCTTCGCCTTGGTTGAACCACGTCATGGAGATCTTCGCGCTGTTTATGTTGTGTGGTCTGTTTACTTCGTTCCTGATTCCTGAGACGAAGAGGAAGACGCTTGAGGAGTTGGCGGGTGAAGTTCCTGGGTATGTTTTCCCCCCTTCTTCCTTTCCTTTTTAAATCAAGCAAGATGGAATAAAATGCTAATGTATGGAATAGAACTGCAAACTACGACCCCGGAATGTCCGGCAGCACAACCAACAAAGACTACCGCGGCGGCTCGGAAGATATCTCTGATAACGTCGAAGCTGGCGCGGGTACTGAGAAGGTCGTGTAAAGCATCTTGTCACTCTCTTTTTTTGTGGGTTTTGGAAGTATATATAATTTAATCTCTGCTGTCGCTTTTGGAAATGGAAATGAGGGAAAAGGGAGGGGGATATGATACCGATTTGAATTTGGTGCGATGGGATTGTATATCATGATAGATGGAATGGATGGGGGTGTAGATGAGATGAAATGATATGTGAAATGAAGGAATATACTCGTTCATTAATATCTGCCCGTGCTTACTTAATTCTATTGTGTTCTGTGATTGTGATACGTGAGACCTCTCGGCGTACCCCTGGTTACACCTCGCAAATTACCCCACATCTGGTTCTTCTTGAATACTCCTGTCTTGCACCGGAGTTCAATTGATCTTTCTGTTCTCATGAAAAACTTCCCCTTAAACTCTCATTCCCCCCTTCCCTCCCATTCTTCATCTCCATCCCCGTATTGCCTTGCCATACCTCCCTCTCTCGATGCCCCCTTCAACAAAACATCAATAGTATAGGTATATAACCACCCTTCCCCCACAAAATTAAAACACACCAACAAAAAAATAGCGCCTGGGAAGCTCACCTATGGGGTATCTCTATATTTCTTCATCTGTATCGGTTGGGAAGGGGGTGGGGGGTGAGAAAAATGAATTTGCGATTTTGGCTGAAGATTGGGGGTGTTTGAAGTAGGTTGCGTGAGGCCAGAGGGGCTTTGTTGTTGAATGTGGTTTTGTTGTCGATGTTGGTATTATCGGATGGAGGAGGGGTTTGTGCTGCGTTGGTGAATGATTTCTTTGATTTTGAAGAGGGGAAAGAGGAGAGGGGGTAGAAGTGGAAGAGGGTGAGTGGCCTGGCATCGAGTCGTTAGTTGATGGAAATGCATGGCTTGCGGGTGGGTGGTTGTGTTGGGGATTTTTGGGGTTTAAGGATGGATATGGGAGGGGGGAAGGGGGAGGAGTAGGGTGGCGAGGGGTATAAATGGCTACGTGAAAGTGTGGATATTGGGATTTAAAGACGTCAGACTTCTGGCTCAAAGATGCCACATGGAGATGTGTGTGTCGATATCTTTGAGGTATATACTTCGATCCTCCTTTTTTATGTTCTGAAGTTTCGGGCAAGGGAAAAGGGATGGTGGGCTAGGAGTTAGGGTTGGATGTTTGCTGTACATGTTTGCTGTCGGTATAGTTTTGCAGGCATTCTCAATAGGAAGCCACTTCGAAGTCCGGGGTCAAAAACAGTGATACACCACTGGCTGCTTCATATATTTGCTCTACTAAAGGATCAATTCGAGTTGCCTATGTAGATACTTGGCAGCACACAGCTCCATGCTATGTCATCGACCAGTCTGTTTGCCAGCTTGGAGTTCACAAGTGGGGAATAGGAGTGGCTTCATAATTCTCTTCTCCATACGATTCTGAGAACTTGCTGGTGGAACTCTAGCAGGATAGGATGAGGGGAGAAATCGGCATATTGGTTTGAGTGGATGACAACAGTGGCGCTCGCGAATTGCTAGTATAAAATAAACTCACTCAGTAGCAATTCTGTCTCCAAACGAGAGCGCCAAAGGCATTATTGATATCATGGGGGATCTGACGCCTAAGTTGCCTCTTTTCAAGATCATAATATTCTTCGTTAGTTTCTAAGATGTGTAAATCACCTAGTGAGTTCCTCATAGATTTTTGTTTGTGACATTACTTTGCTGCCGATAATTCATTTACTGTCATGTCTCTTTTCAGTCGTTCATTCTAAACTAACAATTCATATCAAAAGCCTCCTAAGCAAAGCCAACTTCTGGATTTCGTTTCAATGTCATTTGATGGGACAAACCATGATCTATTTCGAAAAGACGCCCCACCATGAGTGGTGGTAGCCGGATCAAATTATCCTGGTCTATTTCCTGGTTTATTCGACTTTGCTTATATACCTCTTACCTTGTTTCCATTGGTGGTGACGAATCCACGTTTCAAATTTCGAAAGGAAGCTGATTGGAACGTGAGGAGTTGTGGGGAAGATATAAATTCCAGTCTTTGTGCGGCTGAATCGGTAGTGTATGTATCCAGGACTCAAAACTAGAGGCCCTACAGAGCTGTGGCGTAAATCTGATTATCATCTGCCGAAATTCAATGAATACTCACTTGCTCCAACATTATATACTCCTATTTGCCTGCCGCACTGTGGCAGGCTATTCAATTTTACTACTTTACTGCCAAACACATATTTGCTGTCAATACCGCCACAGCACACACTTACTCTTACCCACTTCGAACCCTTCCCAATTTAGGACTGGAGCAGATCCAGTTTGCCATACTTCTTTTTGCTCTGAACAATAACTTCCTAGCGCCTTGAAAAGCTTTCAGCGATATCGGCCTTCAGTTTTTTGGACCGACAATGTTCAGTCAACTTACGATGATCTCCGTGGGAGTTTATACAGTTTAAGAGCTAGGGATTCTGGTGAGTAGAGGAGTCTTATAAGTGACCTTTCAGTGGAAAATTGGAAGCCCAGACTTTGAAACTTGTCAGGACAAATGTCATAATGGAAATTAAAGGTCCCAATCTATGAGACTACTATTGCGCTTGATATTTCATCTATTTGGAATGATGGTAACTATAAAAGATGAGGAGATTAAACGGAATACGCTGCTAGACGGTTTTACTGTCAAGGTTCCTTCTGCCGTCAATTGTATTTCCTCTTGTTCCTATCTGGGCCGAAGAATGAAGGGTTAGCAACTTAAATGTTCTTGTCAACGCCGATGTACTGCATCAATTTGCTCACACAATACAACTCACTCTAATATCGGATTCTTCAAAAGAATTCGGTTAGTGCTTCTGAGGTGGGGGTATTAGTATCACAAGTACGAAATTGCGTCTAACGGGGGGCATCAGTACCATATGAATCACACACTCTCTTTTCTCTTTCAACTCGAGAAACATTAGCATTCTTCCTTGTCTTCTCCGATTACTCCCCATTCATCCTATGCAATCTTACTCCGCTTGTCTCACCGTGCTTTCACGTCGAAAAGAGTAATCTATTTCTGCGTTCCCACTTTCATTTGCCTCAGCCCCTAGAAGTTGAGACCCTATATCAGCCTGGCTTTCGGTTGATGTCCTTGATGAAGGGCCACCAATTTACTTCGTGGATCCAGGGAGTAAAAGTTTTGTCTGGTAGAGACAACCAAGTACTAAGACGAGTGTCTCTCGTGTTCGACTTTGTTACTCCTCCGCGGGCTAGCCTGTTATGGATGGTCTCTTTGGGAGGCTACTGAAAAGTCAACGAAAATTGAGCATAGAAGGGGGCGAGTTAAACAAGTGACGTACAGGGGGCGCGAAAACGAGTTTCGAAAATCCAGATGAGGCTTTTGATAGGGATTAGAAGCCACACAAACACAGAGATGACTTGGCCAAAGCCCCATCTGTCGTCCTGGTAATCTGGACCAGCAACAGATCTCAAGGTACTTCTATTGCTCTGGGATTGGATCAGGGAATAAAGAACTCCAATACAGAAAGCCAAGCTCAAAACCAAGAAATGTTTAAGGTCACGTCAAACTACTCAAACCCCACAAGAATCTTTCAAAACTAATAAAACCCCATAGATTTTCTTCACTAATTACCCGCATCCCACAAATCATATTTATAAAGTAGATCAACCACTACACAACGCACTCAATGCTCCGTACAGCGACCCTTACAACACCTTGCACCCAACACTTTACAATACACCCACATTATCTTGCACCTAGTAGTACTATACGCCCTACGCGCATTATAAAACACATTATATAAAACTTTTACACTCTTGCACTCTTGTACTCTCGCACCATTACACTATTACATTATTGCATCAATGCATATTGCAATTTCACGTTTGGGTTAGACTAATTAGACTCCCAAGAAGCAAGTTTTGGAGAAGTAATAGGGTGTGAGTAATTAGTAAGGAAAACTTGTGGGGCTTCAGTAGTTTTGAAAAATCTTTGTGGGGTCTCAGTAGTTTGACGTTAAGGTAATTAACGTGAGCGCCATGGCTACCAGCAAATTGGAATGGGCTTCTGTCCGGCTTTCGGGGTATGCTCCATATGGAAACTGAGACTGGCGGATGTGATGAGTGAGAAATATTTCAAGTGGCTTGAGTTTTTTTTTGGATGGAGGCTTTGCTATCAGAGAGAACTGTTGGCATTTCGCTCTGATTTTCGATCAGCTCAAGGTATCAACCTGAAGTGAACGAAAGAACGTCTTGGGATGTACTTATGCTCATCGACGAACTTTCCTCGCGTTGACTCGGATGCCTCGACTCTCCTAACTTGTCCGACTTCATCTGTTCCGAATAATACACTTGGAGCATTGGGGGTGGGCTCGGTGAAATTAAAATCCCGATAATCTATTCTGTTATCATGATGAGAAGAAGGCACGAGTGTGAGTAGTTGTTCGATTAAGAAAAGTAACACCTGAAAGAGAGCTTGTATGCTCTGGAGAACTCTCCAGCTGGTCTTCAATTTCATACAATATGCGCCTGACCTCGCAGACTAGTCGCCGTACAATCAGAGAAGGTAATGGCCGTCAAGCATAGTTGACTAATCTTTCCTTCGTTTTTCCAACAAACAACTTTCCCTGTTGCAATCAAGCTCGTCAACATCATATTAAAAAGATGGAATTATGAACCGCCCGTCAATGTGGATATACGCAGAAACCGACAGTCTTTACCGGGAATTTCTCGATTGCATAAAGGGTTTAAATTTGCTTGAAAAATTATACTTTTGCTTTTGAGTTAGTTAAAAACACCACTGATCTTAGTCTCTCTCAAATTCACAGTCGTTAAAATCATAACAGCCGCCATCGATCAATGAGTGCCATTGTTTCAAGGTCGGAACTTTGCCGGTTCCCATTTCTGATCAAAGATTTGCGAGGCGAGCGACATATCATCACCAAATCTCTCGCGGGATCGGAGCAGACTGAACAAGTTTGCTGAAGTTGTAAATGTTAGGACCCGTTCTCAGCTCGCACCTAGAAAACTTACCTCTTTCTCTGACTTTCTGTGTCACATGATATATAGCCTCCTTTTGGGGATGAGACAAGCCGGGGATATCCACTTTACCAGAGTGCCAATCCAAAGTAAAGGGCTTCTGCCCGTTGTACAAATCGTGGAAGTGATGTAATACATTGTTTGCTCCTTCCAGCAGCTCTTCCACCAGCTTAAAGTTGCCGAAGAGCCCCTGTATACCGCGAAGTTAAATTTTGTCAAGTAGGGTGCACGGTCCTCTTACAGGTAGTCTATGCCGGGCCGCATAATTCCTGTTGTGCTTGACACATCTTTCTGAGTTGTTGACCAGCACAAAGATCGTCAAGAACATCGAGAACCAACGCGACGGATCCCTCTCCCTAAAAATCTGCCCCAGCTCTCTGAGGATATCTTCTCGAAGTGGGCCGATGACTTGAAGAGTGAGAATCCTAGTTACTTGCTCTGACATGACCAGAGGCATGGGAATACGCCCATAGTAAGGACTATTCTGGTCATTCTGAGGCATCATACCCAATGTTTCTCCTCCGCAAATTTTCCAATTACCTTCTGTCAAGCGGCAGGCTACCCACAACTGAAGGACAGCACCCAAAAGCTGACTCTAGGCGAGTGTTAACTGCGATCAAAGCCGTCCAGTAATATACCGATCAATTCGACCTACCTGTGCGCTACCATTGATATTCTCGAGTGCCAGGTCGAAAATGTACCGCACAAAATCGTCAGACCCTTGTAACATAATTTTGAGATAAACAACGATGTTATTTGTGAGATGCTCTTTTATTTGGGTGGCTGCAGCGTCAAGATGGGAAATCGCGTATGGCGGTAATGTCCATGATCTCATTTCACTCTCAACAGCCCAATTGTAGGTCATTTTCTCACCCTCTACTGGAAGAAATTCACTGACAGCAATCTGAACCGTCGGAGCCGAGAAGCCGAAGTTCTGAGTCAGGCAGAGAGTCTTTGAGTTGAAAGATTTCCAAGCGCCTTTGAGGGGATCCTGTCCATGTTCCCAGTAGTTCGCAGGCTCCAAGTATGGCGCCTTGATATTACCACGAAACCCTCGTCGACTTACGAGTGCATCGACAATTCTGGCCCGTAGACAGGGTAAGCGCCAGGCTACTCGCGTAGTGCGTACGAGGCAGTTCAAGCACGGTCCTTCACGATCGGCTTGATTTGGATTACACTATAGGCCTATAAGCTTTTGACAACAATAAATTTCCACAGGAACCAAGGTACTTTGATTTTATGATTGTGGCAGCGACTGCAAGCTTTCATCTTTCGAGTTTCTGCAACACTTCGCTTCTCTTCTGCTGTGTATTTGCCCCGCCGTCGGTGTGTGACGCCTTTTGCATCTGATCGACGACGCTGCTGACTTTGTCTGGGCTTCCCAAGGCTAGAGCTTCCCGTCAAGACTCTAGCATTCAATAATTGATCAAATGCGGAGGAAGGAGCTTCAGATTTAGTACCAGGCCCCTTGTCGCTAGACTTCATTCTGAGAGGGACATTGCTCGGAGGTCGCATGTTGGGACTAATGCCGTCCCCTCTAGTGGCATGTCTGCTGGTATGAAGGGCACCTTGTGCTTCGGAGTCAGCACTATGACTTATTGTAAGCTGTATGGATCCCATTACACCATTGCTGGCTGACATGTTCGACGTAGATGGTATGCTAGCTGTCCAGGAGGGTGGTATCGCCGCAACGGTAGTGTTAGCTCCAGATGGTTGGTAACTGCCATCAGATTCTGCGTCGAACGTCAACAGATCAGTCATAAAGTGCTCAGTCTGAGGCTCCTCCATATTTCCACTCGCCATCGTGTCCATTAATGCATCACCCATCACTTGCGGGTTGTTCATCCCGAGAGGCTGTAATCTCCAATGATCTTGATGTTGAAAGGCATTCATGCCCAAATTTTCATTTTCGTTGATTGAAGGCCACTCTAAATCCATGTTGTTAATTGCCTCATGAGGACCGGATAGTCCGGACTGGTTCCCACGATAGTAAGATTCTGGGTCAGTGAAGCCTTCTGAATTAGATAAAGATATCTGATGATCATGAAACATGGGAGCCTGTTCAAAGAAGTCATGTCCTGTTATTTCAGCTGTGGGGAACTCGTTTGTGTTTCCGGTCAGGGCTTCAGCCCCAGAATCGTAAGATGATGCCTGTCTTTGCCCAGAGCCGTCCAAAAGCTTCTTTGCTTCAGCATGAATTGTTACATGCGCAGGTGACTTACTCGGTTGTCATTCCCTCTGGGTCCCTCCTCATTCATATTGTCCATATCGTCCTCCTCACTTGTCTCGTTTGAATCAACCAACATCTTTAACGAGACCGCGGCGGCTACCAAGTGTTTTGATTCGACTCCCAAGATCGTGGCTGCCGCGTTCACCGTCGCCATCTCGGCATCTGTCAGGTTTTTGCGCTTCATTTTTCGATTCGATTGGGACATTGTCGCTCGATTGGTCGTCAGCGTGCCCAATGATATTCATGATCTAGAACCAGCACCGAAAGAAATTTAGCGTACCTGAAGCGTCGGTATAACGAGCCGTCGCCACAAAATTTTGATGCAATTTTCTTTCCTCAACCGAGCTATCTTGACGTCGGCTGCGCTCGGGATCTGGCTGCTTCGTAGTTACCATAATGAAAGAGCTGGTTGTTCGAGCTTTAAAGTGTCCTGTGTATCCACTTTTTTGTTATTCTTTTGTCAAAATTTAGAAGTCGGGCATCGATGGATTACCCCTTTGAATATATGCCGGTGTAAGCTTGATTTGCTGTTTGTGTTCAGAGGGTGCCTTTCAAGCAGGGGGCCGTGGGAAAGCGCCTATTGGATGATGGGGACCGGCCTAATTCGCGACACCGGTGAGAGTTTCACCAATGAAAGCTTGTCTGCCGGCAACCCTTACGAAACGCATCATTTTTGTCTTTCGTGCTCGCCATTGTCTGTTTCAAGTTGTGTGCCCTGCAAGATCGTGTTGCTATGATTGCTTTAACCAGACTCCACCGAGTCTCAATTTCAGCCATAAAATTTGCGGCTCTCGAGCTCGTGGCATTCGAACAGAACTCCAGCGGCGGTCAGGCTATAAGGTATGCGCTGTGTTCCGAAACATGTTGCCATCACGCTTCCCGATATAGTAGCGTTTCAGGCGCCGCCCCGTGGCATGACCCCCTGAAGTTTCCCGGATTTTCTTGAAGAGTGAAATAAAGGCAAGCTCACATGAACAGCCACATATCAAAAAGAACTATCATTCCGGAAGCACCATTAAACGTGAAATACGTAACACCAATCTCAACCAATTTGTAATGTTCATCTCTGGGTGCCTTGTCGATCCCCCATTAACCGAATGCCTATCAAAAGAAAAATACAGTATTGGGGCTTGATTAAACAACCAATTAGAGTCCCCTAATCTATGCCTGTGTTGGGCGTGGTGCATCATGCAATAAATATTTGGACTCAGATCGCACCACTAAGGGAGAGTGCCATAACTTAACGACTGCAAATGGTGTGGTGCCAATGGAGCAATCAGGCTCTGCTGACCACCACTCGGGCGTAGCTGATATCGCCATGAGGCTCATTCAACTTCAACGCTGGGGACCTGTCCCCCCTTTCAATTGAGTTAAGAGCTGGATCGTGCCAAAGCTCCAAGGATTGGTCTGGCGTCAAGCTCTTCATACTTCTAGATAACACCTATCACCCCATGAAAATTGATCTCCTCGGTTTGGGCCATATTTAACGATATTCCAAGATGACTACAGTACCTGGAACTCTCCCAGGGATACCCAGAAACGAGGCTGAGCTCCCGCGAGCCCGAATTTCCTACTTGCCAAGTTTGTCCCAATACCGCGAGAGAGCAAATAGACGTCTGAAGCTCGATAACTTGCCACTTCAAGTCCCTCAGGGATGGCCAAGCAAGGTAGAGTACCCAATGGCTTGGATCGAAGGCACTCCTAAACCTCACTCCTGCGTGTGGCAACTTGACCAAGAGACTGTGGATGAGATTAGCGATGCTTTGCTATACTTCAAAGGTATTTCAGTATCTTGAGACGATAGCCCGGAAGAGATGTGATGCTGAAATGACATAGAGCTGGGTATTCCTATCAAAGAGGTCAGCAGGAACACGTTCCCGTTGCCACGCTTTGCAGCTCGGCTTGAGGAGCTCTCTGAGGAAGTCTATACTGGCTCGGGGCTAGTCGTGTTACGTGGGTTGGACCCAAAGGCATTTACAGCAGAGGATAATATAACGATTTTCGCTGGAATGTCTTCTTACGTTGGCGAGAAACGAGGCAGTCAAGCGAATTTGTTCGGAAAAAGAAGCATGCTGAGTATGGATGAGACCACAACCTCTGATATGAGTCTTACAAAGATTCTCATGCTGACATAGACTGTCAGCACATATCATAAATAACCCCTCCTCGGATGAAGCCGAGGAAGTGAGAGCAGCCGTGTTTACCCCTCGACAGCAGGTATGTATATTTTCCAGACAGTCTCAGCTCCAGCTAATCAATACTCGTTGAGCCATTCCATACGGACGTTGCAGGTGACATAGTTGCTCTCTACACCCTCGAGTGCGCCGAAAGAGGAGGAGAAACTTATGCAGCCTCAGCTGCTCATGTCTATAACAATTTGGCTTCTGCAAGACCTGATTTAGTACACACTTTGGCTTCAAGCGATTGGCCTTTCCAAGAGTGAGTGTCCTCTCTAGAAACACCTTTTGTGTCTATCTAACAATCTATATTGCAGTATGGGGCCAAGTAAGCCTGCTCATCGTCGCTCCATACTATACTTCGAGAATGGCAAAATAATCTTCAACTTCGCTCGAATTCCAATTCTAGGTCGTACCGGACAAGCCCCCATTGGGTTGACAGAGGCTCAAGCCGAGGCACTGGATGCTGTGCACTTTCAAGCGAAGAACCACTCTGTCAAACTACCGGCGGAGCCTGGCGATATGCTCTTCTTGAATAACTTTGGTCTTCTTCATGGTCGCTCCAGCTTTGAGGATGGGACCACAAAAAGACACCTTGTGAGGCTCTGGATTAAAAACGACGCCGAATCTTGGCAACTCCCTAAAGAACTCAAAATGTCCTGGGATAAGATCTTTGAAGGCAATTTAGAAGACAGTGAGCTGTGGAATATTGAGCCAGTATTCCTTCCGACAAAGATAACGGATGAGTTTGGCTCTTCTAATCATTGAAATTTTGTATGGGAATTGTTGTATGATCGAACTTCTTTGATTCATTTATGTGTCTCTATTTTGACATCGACTAAGGTAACAGGAAATATTGTGAAACTTGAATATTTTGCTTCGTCCACTTTGTTCCTCATTCACTGTTCGACTTCTTCTGCTCCTGAAAAAATGGGTGTTCGCAGGCCGGCTGTTGTATCGCGAGGTGAAGTTTAGGGGGATTTCGAGCTCTTGAGGTTACTATAAAATCTATTCGCTAGTTGTCACTTGTCACCGTTACTTGTATACGAATTATGGCAATATTAAATGCTTTGAAATTGATGAATCAGGCTCCAGAACATGATTAGATTTCGATGTGTGATTCTGAGAATTGACACTATTGAAATACAATATCTAAGAAATCACATGCTACAAGTACGACACGGTTTTACGGCGTCCATGACCGGCGTGGTGGCGGACCAATCACTAGCGTGGTGATTATCCCGACACACGACCTGCTTCGCTTCCGAGACCGACATCCAATAGACGAATCACAGCTCAATCAACAACCGCAGCCGAATGTAGATGTACACATAGCTTTCTTATGGAATCATAATAGCTGTGAAGCCGTTGATATTATCGTTCAGCGATGTCATATAGGAAACTGTTACCATATTTTGTATCAGATGGAGGTGGGAATGTTATTTACTATCACGATGTACGTTACAGCCTCGTGATATCGTGGGCGAACTATGGGAACCATAAAGACGCATGACTTCGCGGAAGCATTTCAGTTGCGTAAACATCGGCGTGGCATCTAGCCCAATGAGAGCCCACAATCGCACCGGTGAAGGCATGGCATTCTGGCACCGTTTTATGAGCATCTAGGTCCTTGAACAAGATAGGATTCAAAGAAAAAAGATCCGCCGTCACCCCAGTCATTCTTAAGCGGCCCTTCTTCGAACGAGCCTGAGATTCAGCGGCTGTTAGACCACGATAATATATGGGCTACTCAATATTTGTTACTAGCGACGACATCCTAATGGACTTTGGAGTAGCAGACCAGAAGATATCATGCAATCTTGTCTGGTCAGGTGTCGCGACCCTGGTCGTTCTCTCGGCCGCTATTGTTCTACGGAATGCTCCAATGAAGTTGCCCTGACACTCGGCCAACGAGCAGGTCGACTTCAAGGTTTAGGAAATGAATTTAGGCCACCGGCCGATGTCCAGTCAAACCCATTTACCGGTGTGAAATTCGACCGGTGCCGTAGAATACAAAAACCAAAAGGCCACTCTATCACGACCGCTGCTTATTCTCCTTCTTGATACCAGAAAAGAGCACTTGCAAGCAAGCAAAGATATTCAGCATCCCTGCTCATCCGTCGATCTCTCTCTACCAACTTCACCTAAGCACATTCTTCGAACACTATGAGCTCTGTCAAAAAAATTTCAATCACGCACACGAGCTCTAAGAAGCTCATCACCTGGGAGACTCCGGCTGGAGTATCTACACTTAGCAAAGAAGTCGACTACACTCCGACGCTAGGAGATGAAGGTATGTCACTTCAAAAGATCCCGCGGCTATTTTTTTTAACTCACACATCGGATATAGATGCGTCCCAACTTGCCCGGCAGAGCGGTACCCGACGTCCATCTACACTTACCTCAGGGTCAGACGCTTCAAGCAGTCGAGGCAGTGTGAATCACTCTCGCAAGCACTTCAGTGACTGGGATGTTGTTTCCGAGGATGTTAAAAGTGATGAGGAGTATCATGGGAGGGTAGAAGACGCCAAATCAGATAATGCTTCCAAGAGTATCAAGAGTAGTAAGAAAGGCAGGGCTTCTGGAAAAAAGAAAGCCCGCAAGAACAACAAGGCACTTAAATTTATGAAGCACGTGGCCGCGCACATGTGAGCCCAGGACAACTGACCGTGGTGGCTCTTTGCTCTTTGATGAACTATGTTAAGAATATTCGAAGCACGTCTGACTTGAGTATAGAAGGGGTGGAGCTGGAGAAGGGGACGCACAGTAGGCACCAAAAGTTGTTTCTAACCCCTAGGGCGTGTAATCTGCAATAGGCTTAGCCTCAGCGCAGTACCAGGAATTTCAGGATTCTTCAGAAGCAAATATATATCAATGGGATGTTGAACCTGTTTACTAGCCCTAGTGACATTGCCTAACACAGAATAACTCTCGTAAAGGCGAGTCTATGTCGCTGACTGACTCCGCTATCTTGATCCCCCGCCCCAGGCTACTCCTAAACTCACCAGACGACTGAGTATCTTCCTTCGATCCATTCATCCTGAGTAAGCAAAATAATCCTATTATAATACATAAATAAATCTCGCAATCGAAAAGCAAGCAAGTTTCGTTTGCGAGTCGTGCCCTCATTTCATAGCCTCCACAGTGCGAAAGTTCCTGTAGACTGATTTCTTGGTGTGCGAACGGCAAGACTACCAGAATATTTAAAAAGCTGAATTTGAAGAACTTAATGCTATTTCATTGCTTCTCTCTCCACCTCTCGTTTTACCTCTATCCCCGAAAATGCCTGCCCTGGACGAAATCAGCTATTCCCAAGACGAAACCGTCGCCGCGATTCGAGATTATTATACCTTCATCACCGGCATGTACCTAGCGGAGTCCGGCATCGTTGAACCACCTGCAGAAGGCTGGCCTAGTCTTACTACCAACCTACAAGACTTGGGCAAAACAGACGAGGTGCTCTCTTTGCTCGCTCACCTACCATATATCCGAGAAGCCGGCGACGATAACTACCATACCCACGCAGTGCCTTGGAGTCGGTTTGCCGACTGGCGGGACATAGGTGACTCGATGAGCCAAGGAAGTTCAACCGGCGAAACGATCAAAATATTGACCGAGGGTCTCATATATGAAGACGTACCGCCACATGTTATCGGCCTTACATTCTGTCCGGACAAAGCTGTTGGACCCCATTTCCTCCTCGACACAGAGCTTGGCATTGTACATTGGTGGGAATGCGATGGCAAAATCCAAGAAAGGAAATCCCGGGACTCGGTCGGCGACGACGCGTACCGCTATGCACCTGAGAACGAGGCCGAGTGGCGGGCCGAGGGCATGTCTTGGGCTATTGTTGACTTCTTTGAGGTTCTCAAGGACCTGTTTCGAGACTTGCATTTTGTTCCTACAAAATCGCTGAAGTTGGTGGATGATTATACTTTTCTACTAGGCCGCGACGGGATGGTTCCCATGCTGCAGAATATCTATCGCGAGCATGGGTGGCCTAACATGGAGCAGTATCGAAAGCAGGAGTGCCTGGAAGCCATACATAGGGCGCTGGAAGAAAAATATCCTGATTGGGTGTGAACCGTGTGATGAAAAGGGCATGCATGTCGTTTTTATCACAGTTGATTAGCTTGACTATATTCACAATAGTTCTATGCTTTACAATTCATCATCTTTCTACGTACACAACTTTGCGGTTGACGACACGATGTTCAATATTTACATTTCCAACAGGATTGAATTACAAGTCTGTTGATGAAATTGAACGACAGAAGAGGTCTGATGCTGTTACTGCGCTAGGCTGATTGTTTTAATCAATCTTCTTATACTCCGAATATTTCCGCGGCTGCGGAGATACATCCTTGAAAAGTGCATATGTTTCAAGCTTCCTCTTCCAGGTGTTGTTGGCAGTGAGTGCCTTCCCAATAGCCTCCCAACATCTCTTCTTTTGCAGAGTCCTTTAGATCAATAAGGCCAGATGCTTTTGGAATTTCCTCGGATTTGTCGTCGATAACTATGGTTTCAGATACTTTAGCTTCTCCATCGCTGTATCCAACGCATTGACGCTTCGTACCTCTGTACACCATCTCGATTGCTGTCCCGGGAGTATCAAGCATATGTTCCGTGAAGGAGTGGTAGTGTGAAAATGTGAGAAAGTGGGTACAACTAGCCACGACGCACTAAAACGCTTCCCCACCAAACTTAGGTGAGGATTTGTTTTGGTTCATTGTCGCGACCCCCAAAATTAAGTATCTTCTTTCCACTTCACCGTCGCCACCTCGCCGTCGTCTCCAATTCCCTATCTTACTCCCGCTTTCTGCACCTTCTTCGACTTCTAATGGGACACCCAGGCAAAAGATATGGTAGGAGACAAGATGTAAGACAGGAAGCAGGAAGCAGGAAGCAAACAACAGGGCAGGAGGGCAGGGTAGGAGGCAGGAAGCACGGCAGAAAAGTTCTATTAGATAGCAACAGAAGGATGTTAATTTTCTGTGTATTCAGCCTCAACCCTCTGAAAGCAGTTTGAGGAGGATGGTTTATATACAAGATTCCAAGGCTCCTAGAGCCTTCTTGGATTACAAGTAGGGGGGGGCAAATCACATGACTAATCTGCCACATTCTACAAAGGAGAGAACTGTGAGCTGGAGTCTATCTCTCAACGTATCTGCTGCTGGGAGTACTTGATCCTGCAGCACTTCGCGTACTAAAATGTGTGGCGGGTGCTTCAGCGCTAATACCTAGGCGAAGACACTACCACTCCTTCACGGAACATACCACTCCTTCGCGGAACACAAATTACTAATCTGGCAATACACAGGGTATCGCAAGTTGGATCGGCTCCTACAAGTCGTGCCGCTTGATAATGTCGTATCATGAATCAATTTTCCCATTCATGTGTCCCGTATGGGGTTGGTAAGCTTGCTGCTCTTGCTCAGGCGCTAATCACCTTCGGCTCAGCCGACTCGCCTGAGGAACCCGAGCGCCATGAGCAGCTCTTACGCCACTTTGAACCCGATAAACTCAGTACAATTGAGTACGATTCATCCACCTATTGCACGTCAACGCCGGCTGTTTGTCCTAGCCGGATGAGGACATAATTTTGCATTCAGTTGTGTTCTCTCAGAAACCGACCCCCGCAGCTACGATGTCTATGACAAAGAGCTAATGGCTACTGTGCCATCCTTCGAAGAATGGAGAGCTGAGCTTGAAGCAGCAGGGTTCCCGTGGAAGTCCTCAGTGATGACAAGAATCACCAAACAACACTTCAAGACAACCAAGCGTCTCAGCGGCCAGCAAGCTACATGGGGCGAAATTCTTTCGCTGTGTACCGGTCCCTCGGTGGCGGGTCGCTTGGGTCCCGTCCTGAGCGCCGTCTGTTACACAATAACCGAAGACTCGGGTCGTTACCTACTTAGGTAGGTATAGGTTTGCGACAGCACTTTACGGAGGTACAGGGGAAAATTTATGTCTCATCGTCTTCGTTCCGCCCACACCTGGCAGAAAAAGTCGGTGAGAAATAACTTGACACATATACCTGCGTAGGGACACGGGTTCAAGTTCAGCCTTGGGACATAATCGTCTACGTACCGCATAAACTCGACAATAGGAGATGCCAAGGAGCCGTGCCAACCCCGTTTTCCTTACCCAAAATCCTTTGACAATTTTTTCGGCAGCCAAATTTTCGGCTTTAAGAGTCTTCCAATAGATTTTGGGTGAGGAAAACAGGGGGTGGCACGGCTCCTTGGCATCTCCTATTGTCGAGTTTGTACGGTAGTAATATTTGTTGTTTATCTGGTTCTCTTGTAGATATGGGTTGGTACATTGTACGATCGGCAATCCCAAACGGTTAACAAATTTGGAAATAATACTTGGAGCACGATAACCGGAACTGCATTGACACCTATTCTAGTCAGCCGGAAGTGCCGCATGGGAGATTCCCGCACGGGTCTTTCCCCGTCGGGAAATACCCATCTCCTTTTCAAGCATCTGAATAACTGCACTGACTCGTAGTCAGCCAGAAGTGCCCCATGGGAAATTCCCGCACGGCTTGTTCCCTGGTCGGGAAATACCCAGCCGCTTTTCAAGCACTTGAATCGCTGCGTCTGAGAGACGAACAAGTGGGCTGAACGCCAGGTCTGGCACCATGTCATGTCTTCTCGTTTTTTTCTTTTTAATAACAATAAAAGACCCTAAGCCCTCGGTAAAGATGGCTTGAGCGATCCCGATGATCATTATCCGCACAAGTGCTGACCTCATTTCGAATGAAACAGTTCCGCTAAGAAACGGTCATAGCGTTTCTTGGCGGGATTGGTTGGAGAGCATGGGGAAGGGTCTGGGCGCCGCCGACATTCTGGAACAGTTCTGTGTCGCTCTGCTTCAAGTATCGAAGGCTTTTACAGGTCTTGGAATCCTGCCGCTGCGTTTTGTGGCTTTTATGGGCTTCTAACGATTTGTAGGGAGTGAGTCGAAGCAAATGCATATAGACATATATACTTCCTTGCTTCCTGGACGTTCACCCAGGTCCGTCCCATCTCGCCATCATGCCTACCTCGGATTTGAGTCCAGCATCGGGTTTGCTTGTGTGCAATATCGTGTTGATCGTGCTTTCAACTCTGTCTGTTGCAGTGCGGTTTTACACTCGTTTCTTTATCATCAACATGCGTGGATGGGATGATTGTGAGTTGGCCAAAAGTTTTCCTTCATGTAACCTAAACACAACATAACTCAAGCGACCACGAAGCTAACACACAATCCCAAATAGTATTTGCGGCACTTGGTTATGTAAGCCAGTGACTATTCAAGAAGAAGCTACGAGGAAATACTTATCCTTTACCTTAGTTCTCTGCCATGGTGGAGTGCATTGCTGTCTGTGTTTGTAGGTATCAAACTCTCTATTCGTGTGTTTTCATTCCCAACTCACCTATCATTCAGCGACTCGATTTGGCCTTGGCCGGCATATTGATACCGTTTCGCCATCAGACGTGGTAATCTTCCGGAAGGTCAGTTGTTTTATAGTTATGTTGGGTGCATGTTAGCTAAATTGTATCTCAGATCGACTTCATTACAGCCCTGGCTTACATTACTTCTTTTGTGTCTTCCAAATTGAGTTTTGTGTTCCTGTACTGGAGAATATTCTCTTCCAGATTATATCGGAATATCAACCTTGGCATCGCTGTATTGTTGGTGGCCCAATATATCGAGGAGACCCTGGTAGTCTTTTTTGCCTGTTCGCCTCTCGCCAAATGGTGGCACCCAACTTTGCCGGGCAAATGTTTAGACCTGCTTGATTTCTTCTATGCTTCCTTTGCAGTCAAACTCAGCACGGATCTTGTCCTCTTTTGCATGCCTATCCCAGTGCTGCGAACGTTGAGAATCTCCCTAGCCAAGAAGATCGGCGTCATGTTCATGTTCTCGATTGGTCTACTGTGAGTCCATCAGTTAACTCCCTTCATCCGACGCCATAATACTCAGATCCCTAGTGTTTGCATAATCAGCATCATACGTGCAACGTATCTCACGGATCTGTCACCAGATAGAACATGTAAGCTTCCAAAGATTGCAAGAGATATATACCAACGTTTCCCCAGATCGTCTAGTTACTGTATCGGAATGGTCTTCAACTGAAGTTTGCGCCCTCGTCATCTGCTCTTCTGTCCCATCTTTCCATGCCTTTGCTGGTTCATTCCCTTGTCTCAGCAAATTCTTGAGTCAACGGACTACGAAAATCACCGACAACCAGCAACACACTTATCGACTACGCTCTTTGAACACCAGGAGTGAAAGTATCCGTTTTAGCGGCAACAAGACCAATACTGCTACAGTCGGTACCGTTCACAGCGAGAGTCAGGAGGAGATTTTCTCTGCGAATGGAAATGCGGGCCATGATGGGATACTAGAGGAGATATGGGAGCCACCTGCGCTCATTAATAGGTCGGATTGAAGGGGGTATGCACCCCAGAGATGGAAACGTTGCTATCAGAAGCTAGATTGTTGCAACTAATAACATGGCTTGAATATCACTCGCACGGCCGCTTCGCTTAAAACCAGGCTAAACATTCCGAGTCCAAGTCCTCCATTTAGATTATGGCCTTAGTATCTAAGGCATGAATGGATCCGTTTATCATGTGACAAGGTCCCGTGGCTCACACTGAGACCAAGCCATAGAGGTCGAAAGAGCCCACTGTATTGTAGGGGCGGCTGCTGACCCTCGCCCAAAACTGTTTTAAAAATCAGGACCCCGCGAGCTCGATCTCGAGCCCTCGCCGGCCTGCGGCCGGCTCAGTTTTTTGTGTTTACCCGCGGGATCTTCAGAAAATCGGATTACTTGATATAAGGCACACTAGTATATTGAGTTTTGTATTAGTGTAGTGGTGGAAAAGGGGGGGTGTCATATGGTTCGCAGGCACGTGCCACCTAGCTATATAAAGCTTCCTGTAGCCTAGGTACTTGCTTCTTTAGACAATATTCACCTATTGCTCTCCCTCCATATGATGGTTGTATACGTCCCTACATTAGGGGTTTTATTTATATTTAAGAAAAGTTCTGGATTATTTTACATAAGGATCTTTTTAATAATGTTTTAGGGTTTTATGTTAACGTTTCGTATGGGAGTTTTGCCCTCATTTATATGGTTTGAAAGAAAACTAAATCACTTGATAGAGAAACTCTTATAACGACCTTCTTTTGTACTTTTGTTTATTTACTCCTTATTGCACAATAATACAAAAGTTAGGTGACTTTTCGTCTTTATAATAACTTTGTACAAGGATGTAATATACCCTTTTTTTTATCCCCAAACAAGTTTTTAGGCATTCTAATTTGTGATGCTAAATTACCACTACACGAGCGAGGGTGAGATTAGAGTCCGACTTTGGTGGTAGTTGAACTCTAAACTCTCAATCTTCGTGCCATTCCATATTCAGTAAGCTTGCTACTCTTGCTCGGTCGCTAATCACCCTCGAGAGGAGGCAGCCAACGGGTATCTCCACGGCGGCTTGTAAGGATGAGACTACGCAAGAGGATTTGGAAAAGGGTGAGGCTGGTGAAGGGAAGGGACCAAAACTATAAAGGCAGGGTACAAACTGTCCTGTACCCCTTTCAGTAAACTTAAAAGCTTGCTAGTTAATTTGATTTGCTTGGGGGGAGTCGAACCGTCGTTTTAGGGCATAGAGTAGCATCACCTCAAGTTGGTGCCTATACAGAAGATCACTCCTGTGTCCGATGGAATAACGTAAGGGAGGAATTTTATCCGAGACTCTCAATTTCATCTAAGCCAATATGTAGTTAACAGCTTGTGTGCTTGCAGACTAATTATACCCAAATGAAATTCTCAATATTATCCTGCGTCCCAATCCCCAATCACCCATCCATATAGCCCTAAGTTAATAATAACTAAATCTTTACTCCCCCGTCTCTTCGTCCACGTGCTTGTGTACCGTAGCTACAACCCTGTCAGTCATCAACTCGTCCACATTCGGCGTAAAAAAAGCGCAAATAAGCGCAAGCACGCTAAATGCAATCGTAGAGTAAAAAACTGTCTGATAAGCATGACTACTTGCAACCTTATATGCCGTGACTCCCTCGGCCTCAATGGCACTCGTCAAACCTGCCACCTTGGAGAACGCCTCGGGCGTTCCAACTGAGATGGCACTTAAAAATTCCGACACTGACGAGGGTGGCAATCCAGCTTCGATGAGCTTTGGGACCACTTCATTGGGGATCGTATGAGCAAGACGGTTTGATAAGATGACTGTGTAGATTGTTGTTGCGACGGTGGAGACGGTTGTACGGAGACTGCCGGCGACCCCCGACGCAGTGCCGATTTCGCCTTGTGATGGAATAACCATGCCGGTGATGCCGAGACCGACTGTATCGGCCCAGCCATTGAAGTAGGTACCGAGAAACAGAAGGACGATGATTGTGTCTCTGTTGTAAGGTGTCGCGCAAGCGCAAGCTGGCCGGTATCAATTCTCGTCCAAATGCTATCCTTAGTAATGATTAAGGAAAAAGGCGAGAAGATTGAATTTGTAGGGTTTTGAGAGAGATAAAATAGACATACCGCCTAAAAATACGACCGTCAGTGCATTAACCACAATAAGCTGATACTTCTGCTTCCCAAAATGCCTCGCCGTTAGGCCACCAGAGATTTGGCCCGTGTTTGCCCCAAGACCAGTTATACAACAATACCATCCTCCCCTCGTCAAATCGCTTGTATATAGCGAAAATACCATTTGCGGCCATACTATAGCAAAAGCAAAGTAAACGCTTGCCCCGAAAGCGACGACTAAAATATCTGCCACCCAAGGGATGCTGAGAAAAAGTTTCATCGGAACGAGTGGCTCCTTTAAGGGGGCAAAACACTCGTAGAGAACAAAAGCAACCAAAGTTGAGAATCCAATAACGATTGTTGCGATGACGTGAGCGGAGTGCCACTGCAACACAGGGGAGTCAGTATTTTCCGAATCAAGAAGGTTTCGGGAGTTAAAATTTTCTATTTAGGGAGCGGAGCGCATGGAGTAAAACGGAGTACATAAGATAAAACCAATGGGAATTGGGGAGTATGTGAATAAATGCCCAGAGTTGCTTACGGGGTAATAGGACCCACCCCATGAGAGCCCCATTAGGAAGACAAGGAGGCCGCCGGAAAAGAGGACGAGACCAACGAAGTCAAAGTCTTCCAAAACTTGGCGTCTTGTCTTCTTATGCGCCCATTTCTCATTGAATGTGGGTGGGTGGTAGCTAGAACATTGAGCGCTGGATGTTTCTGAGGTGCATCGAGGGGACTTACAACAGGACCCAGCATATTAACGACAAGACATTGACCCCAATAAACAGATAATAGACTGACCGCCAAGTAGATCTGGTATGCTGGACAAACGCATAAGATATCGCCGGACCAAAGCTAACAAATGGAATAGCACAGGTGGAAAAAAATGATAAACACATGAATCGGTATTTGAAGGGAACAAGTTCTCCAACCACGAACATGTATGTAAGTTGCGCAGATGCTGCTAGCCCAAGTAAAGCTGTACCTCCAATAAGCATAGGAATGCTCGTCGCCACAGCACTGATAATACAGCCGATAAGTGAAAGAAGTGTCCCAGAAATAAAGAAATAACGACGACCAAATATATCGGAAAGACGTCCAACGAGGAGTTGTGCTGGTGCCCAAGTCAAGATATAGACAAGTCCAACCCAAATATAGTTTGGATTTGGACCAATGTCGGCATTGATATATCCTAGAAGTGGGGACGCAAGACCGAACGTTCCTGCACCCTAGAAAATAGGTTCAGTTTTGAATTCTTTGCATACTTATCTCATTGCTACTTACGGCCATTACTGAGAGACCAGCAGCGGTCAGGGTGCCAAGGAAGAGCGGACTGTGGAAATATCCCTCCGGTAGATCTTGGCTATCAATGTCAAATACTCCAAAATCCGTAAAAATAGCATCGTGGCCGCCCTTTTCCGGGGCCGTCACTGAAGGCATTGCTTTGGCATCACTGCCGGTGAGACGAGACATGTCTAGAACTTAGTAGGGGAAACGTGGAATTGCTCCAGTTTGAAGATGATCTTTTGATAGTAGTGCATGCAGCGTGCCTAGTCAGCCGGGGTTCGGTCGGAGCTGCTCTCTGCGGAAAGAGAAAGAACGATAGTGGTTTCGCAAGCTCTGGGACGGGCCGCCATGTTTTCATATTGGAGGGTCTAATTAATTCGCCTAAGTTTAACTAGGGCAGCTCAGAGCGCCGCGAAATCAAAGGAAAAGGGTGTTCGCAGGTGCCGAGTGGAAATCACCGCGGGGAGGCACAAGGCGGCGCCAAGGGGTCAGGATACGGCTTCTGATAGGACACCCTCGTTCCCCGCACTATGCAAGTCCGGGCCGGCTGAGCAATCACTGTCAGTCTCTGAGAAGAAGGTGCTGCCTTTCTAAGCGAGCACAAATCAGCTACGCCCCCGACTTTCCCTCAAGCTGTCAGTCAACCCTAGTGATTCGCTCTGTACCACTGACTGCACCAGCCATCCAAACAACCACCACCTCCAATATTCGTTCTCTATCTCACCCAGCAGCTTATCGCCATCGAATTAGAGAGGGACTCGCTGCAGGCGTCAAATCAGTTGACACCCATTGGGGCTGTACCACAAATCATGCCACCGGATGCAATTCCAATAGAATAAGTTGAGCACAATCCAGGACCTGCGGGATTATTTGAACCCAGTATCCATCTCACACATTCGAGAACTATGAGGCTGGGATTTTGATCAAACTCTCTTCGAAATATAGGTTCTTACAAGCACCTTGTGTCTAATGAACCATTCAATTAACGGCACAGATTTCCGGAATTCAAACCAAACAACGCCTTCAATATCGATCCAAACCAGGTTCCAAACACTGCAAAGTCGCATATAGTAACCCGCTCGCAAAGGCGCATTCAGTAAACCAGCGGGGAATCGCAAAATTATTCGGCACAAGCCGTCCGACATCTTTTCTGATTGGATTATGGTGCCCTATCAATCTTGACCATTGTCTGGTGGCTTTGTGCATGCAGGTATGCAACCGAAAGGAGGTGGATTGACTCGGTAGAAGTGGGTTGCCCGCTTCGGCTTCTTAATCCAGCCACGCGCAGCGATCTGGGGCAATGGGTGTACGAGCCGATTACATCTTATAAGTTGTTATTTTAAAGCCTTGTTTTTCAAAGTCTTCGTCGTTCATCATCACAAAACCGCACAATGGGCCTTGTTATAGTTTCAGGGAGCAACTTGGGTTCGATCTTAGGAATATGGAGTTGGTTAATTGCGACGGTGATGGTAATTACTGCTGTAAGAAAGATGTCCTTAACTAGTTTACTTGAACTGACCGTTCTTGTAGCTTGTGTTCTATGTCTCTGGGCGTGCCATTTATAATCTATACTTCCACCCACTCTCGAAATTCCCTGGTCCAAAGTTTGCTGCTGCATCCTATGTAAGTCAAAATCACGACGAATTTACATTCCTCTTTGTTAACAAGAACCTCATTACAGCTTTTTTACTCAAGAACAGCTGTCAGTGGAGACTCTATTAGGACCATGGTAGCTCTACACGATAAGTATGGTCAGTCATCCACCAAAACGCAACGTCTACTCGCACACCTACTGGTACATCAGCTGAGATTATATAGGAGATGTGGTTCGCTGGACTCCCGACGAACTTTCGTTCTCTTCTGCAGAGGCGTGGAAAGACATTTATACTCCACATAAAGCAGGGGAAGTCTTCGTGAAGGATCCTAGCTTTTATCTTATCGATGATACGTATGTTCTCTATCCTTTTATCTTCGAGAATGTATTAATCCGCTCTTCTTAAGCCTTCGAGCGAAGATGATTGCGAATATATCAAATCCCGAAGAGCACAAACAAGCTCGAAGAATGTTGGCAAGTATTTGTGCTGTCTAATAGGTTCGCCTGCTCATGACTACGTAGGACCCCGCATTCTCCAACAAAGCTCTCTTCCAACAGCAAGACATTGTCTTGAAATACGTAAATATGCTAATGACTGCCATTAAAGAGGAATCTCGCAAAGGACCTATCAACTTGGTAGAATATTTTAACTGGGTTACATCTGATGGTAAACTTCCGTCCATTGCGTTCATATCACTCTACAATGCCTGACACGAACAGTTCTCGGAGAACTCGCATTTAGCGAAACCTTCGGCTCTGTCGAGAACAGGAAGACCAACTCCTGGATCGCCACGCTCTTCGACGCAACTAAGTCCACCGCCTACGATGACGCAATCCTCCGCCTGTCCCCGCTAATCTGGAAGCATTTGCACTTCTTCATTCCCCGGAAGATCAGAGTAGCGGCAATCAATCACATACATCAATCCAAAGCCAAACTTTTAGCCCGCATGGAGAAGACAGATCTGGAGCATCGGGATATCTGTTCTTATATCTTGGAAAAGAAAGAAGAATTTGGAATGGACGACTGGAATCTAACTGGATATGCCCAAACTCTCGTCATGGCTGGAAGTGAGACTACCGCAACAGCTTTTTGTGGATTAACATATTACCTCTGCAGGACCCCTGAGGTATATCAGACGTTGAAGGATGAAGTAAGGGGAAGGTTCAAGACTGCGGATGAGATCACGATCCACACTGCCACGTTTCCATACCTGACTGCGGTGATCAACGAAGTATTAAGAATCTATCCGCCAGTACCGATTGCTTTGCCGAGAGTTACTCCGAAAGGCGGGGCAATGGTCGCGGGCGTCTTTATGCCTGGAGGGGTAGGCCTCATCTTGGTGTTGTCTTGGAAGTTACTGACTATTTGGCAGGCAATAGTTGGCGTTCAAAGTTGGTGTGTTACACATAATCCGAAGTACTTTACGGATCCACATACCTTTCGTCCAGAACGCTGGCTTGATCCAGATTGCACTGATAATCTTAGTGCCAGTCAACCCTTTTCCCTTGGTTCAAGAAACTGTATAGGGCAAACGTATGATTATCCTATTCGCAGTCCTCGCTTTGCAGAGCTGACTTGAGATTAGCATGGCGATGATGGAACTCAGGATCCTAATTGCGAAGATAGTTTTCTTGTTTGATTTTCAGCTTGTTGATGACAACCTGGATTGGGATCGAGACGGAGAATGCTATCGTCTTTGGCAGAAGCCACCTTTGTGGACCCAGATTACGATGAGAGAAAGTTCCTAGAAATGAGCGATTAGAATTTCAATGCTAATTCCTCACCCCTTTCTCGCGATCCAGACTAGCATATTTTGATTAGCGAATACTTGGTCATTTGCTCTCTCCATAGAGAGTCCGGTCTCGGTGTTAGGCCATCACCCGTGATATTCTCTTGATGGAGACAAGCGCCGGAGGCTTAACGAGTGAAATCAGGGGCGCAGATGGGGCTTATTGACTAGTTTCACTAGTGTGAGGACGTACATTGCTTAGTAATTTGATATATCTATATATGTTACAATACTAGAGTATTGATGTATAAATATATGACTGATTATATCAATCATTTCAGTTTTCTTCAAGCAGTATCGCTCGGCCAAGGAAATGCTCATACAGACTCTTGAACAATTTGAGCTCGAGTATATGACGATATTGCGGGGACCAGAATTGAATCCAGGCCGCCAAAATAGTTTCAAATCTCGTCTACTTGGGGGCACAATTGGTCCAATTAGCTACTTGGAGCTTACACCTTTCGCACAATACACATGCAGTAGAAGCCATGGCTATCGCTCATTCTACAAATCAAAGAGCAGCTTGAATTTGTACCAGTATTTAAGTAGGAAATAAACAATTTGAGCACACCCAATTCACACCTGGAATTTCAGAGTTCCCTTTTGAAGTACTAGGGTCGACATGTCAAAGTATGTATGTCTGAACGTGAGAAGCTGCAAATGCGCTAGTAGATTCGTTAGGATAGTCAGATGCAGGCTTTGGACCGAGATTTAGCAACTACTACAATATAGCACTATTGCCGGGTGATCGGCAAACCTTCGGCATAATTCAATTTTTACTACATGTATCAACTTAAGGATTTTGCCTTCCAGGTTTGAGGAATCGGTAAAGTTGGTGTATGTATCGCACTCTTATAGTCCCACATCTTGATAGTAAGTCGCTGCGATACGATGCAGCAGCGCCTTTGAAATAAGGAGTAAATGGCCTTGCCGTGGGACGAGTCTTTAAAAAGATGTCATCAAGGGGATTTTTCAAAACACAGCCACTTGTTGATCCACATGAGTGTAGGTACCCAGCAACGCATAATTGTTCAACTCTGGTAGGACGTTGGTCAAAAGTCCGAGCTTAATTCGAAGAACGACAATCCCTTCAAGCTCACCACCAGGTTCTTTAGAAAACACATTAATTTCTGCCGCTTCCTGGTCGCAGGAAGCGGCTCCAACCAGTTACTGTAGTTGCTTGTAAAATATTTGATATACCGACCCACGCCGAGGCTCTTTTGATCTCCTTCTAAGTATGCGTATTGTAATAAGAACGTGCACCAAAACTTAATTCAACAACCCATCTTAAAAGTTCCATCGACAAGTAAATAACCGAAGATCCTGGCTAGGGGATGTGCAAAGTATTCACTTCCGTAAAGATCATGTACGAATTAGGTGTCTGAGGAGGCGAAGAAGACTTCTAATTATGGAATAATTGAAGTTGATATTATTGACATTTAGATCTGCAAAAGAGTTTTAATAACGGCTTGAAACGGGACTAGGTCTGAGTGGGAGGTTTTGCCGTCTTAGAACAGGTATGTGAATGAGGGGTTCGCTTAATTTCAGGGGCTCGAAGTTCTTGGCAAAGTAATTTACTGTTGAATTACCGGAATAGTTCACAATATAAGATTTAGGATATAATTGTACCATATTTCATGATTCCAGTGTTTTTGGTTCCAGTATTATGTCAAATTCTCTAAGGTCTGGAAAAGTGTGGTTCTGATCTTCTCCCCGCTTGCTCAAGATTCAGGGACCGAAACCGTCTAGGAAATTACAGTTGCTCCAATAATAGATAATAGAGAATGTGAGAAATACAATTGATTTGGATACTATAAATGTACATTATAATCTCGAGGATCTCACTAGAGATCCTGGAGAGGGTAGGTATATTTTCCCTGGTAACTGAGGTGAATAAATACCTAGAAAGACTGCTTTGGCGGGACTCTAAATGTTGATAGAAGAACAGGAGATATATGTAGCAGAGACAAGTAGAGGGTTCTTAATGAAACCTCCGGCGGAATCATTTCGCAAGATCATAGGAAGACCCAAAGAGGTTAGTGACTGCGTATGACCTATTTCGTGTTAAATTTCTTGCGGAACAGTAATGATAATTTAATTTGTGAGCCACTATCGATTATCCTCGAGGCAAGCTTGAACTTAGTTACCTAGGAAAGAAAATGAATATATGTTGATCAAATGCTATGAGCAACAGGAGATAATCATAGAATTGCTTTCAGGCCTGAAGCAAACATAAAATCTCACCGGGCTAACAAAGTCATGAAACAAAATTTGGCGTGATTTCAAAGCAAACCAAGCTCACGAAGATGTGAATCATGGGCGGGATATTGGATTCACCCGCTGATGTATTTTGATAAGTAGCTTGCTTTTGCGCCATTTCTATGCTTTGGTATGCTAGGTGTATATTATATTCCTCGAGTGGTGCCGATGACAGTGGATAGGATGCCGAGAACTCCGATGCTCCAATCATATCAAGCGTCTGTCCCTATTATGCTTGACAGTCTGTGGGAAGAGTCCCACACGCCCATCTTCCTCCATACACAAGCTATCCGGGTCTCTTCCGTCCGTTTTCCTTCTTCATATCAGTCTTCGTGGCAATGTCCTTTTCCTGATATCTGCTGGAACAGTACATGAGCGTGGTATGATCTGATAAGCTAAAGCCATTTCAATAGATTCCCTCAGCCTCTCAGATTCATAAAGTCTTCAAGCGTCGGTAGCATAAGTACTTCGCCTCCTCAAGGCCGGACCATAAATACGCAAAAGTATCGTAGCGGGAATGCCGACAAATATAGCAATGAAGCCAAGGAGGCTGTTGCCCCAACCGTAGCCAAGATTTGAATATCTAGTACGATGCAAGTATTAGCGGAAGTGGATCCTTCCTACCTTGAGGCGGGCAGGCAATGTGCGTCAAAAGGATCTGGCTGAAAATAAGGTGGGAACTTACAGACTAGGTGCAATCAGAGGCAAGGCAAAGGCGAGAACACTTCGTAGGACGATCACAGCGGCCATGGCGCTTGCTGCGTACTTCTGGTAAGTGTCGATCAAGTAACCCATGACACAAAGGATTTCCAAAACTGTGCCAGCTCCGTAAATGCCAGCGCCGATGTTCCTGTAAGTTGTGAGTTAGCAGATATTTTTGTGAAGAGAGAGGGGAAAAGAGAGAAACCACCATAGAGCTGCCTCCCAGGGTCTTGCTGGCGCGAAGTACCAAGCAAATCAAGATGATAGGATCATAATTTTGATAGAATTATCGAAAAGAAAACAACATACGGCATTATCCAGTGAACACTGGGCCTGGCACTCCACCCATACCAGAATAGTCCAATGGGAGCAATGCAAGCTCCTAAGATAAGTACAGGAAGGCGAAATTCTGGAAGACCTTGCCCGCCATTCTTTTCACATAGCTTCCGGTAATAACGATCAGCCAAGCGCGTTCCGACCTGCGATGCTAATCCCATTCCTACAAACAGCGAAATATAATTCAGCGAGCCAATTGACACGGATTCGCCATAGGTGTCCGTCCAAACGTTTGGAAAGGTTGCAATCAAAAGGTATAGAATGCCCCAGAGGTAAGCACAATATAGACTCCAGACTTGAATAATAGGCTGGGTCCCAAGAAGTTTAAAAGGTCTGATGAAACTGGTCTGCAGAAGTGCGACCATGGAGACGTTGTCGTGCTCGGTATACAGATTCGGATTTCGAGTGCTTTTTCGGAGCCGTTTGCACTTCCTCTGGAGAAGAACCGGCGCAAAGGTTTCGTGAAAGAAGGGCAAGCCGAGAATTTGTACTGCCCCTCCGGCAATCGAGACCACATAGAAACACCACCGCCATGAAGTATATTGGACCAGAAACCCGCCTGCAATAGGTCCCACTACCACTCCTACCAGAGGAGCGAGAACATACACTGCAATGGCTTGACCTCGCTCATGAGGACGGAACAGATCAGCATTAATTCCACTCCCAATCTATACATGTCGAAATGTTAGCATCTGAAGAAAGCACCAAGACGAATTGGTGAAAGAAATTCGACGAAGGAGGCTCACTGCAAAAGGACCCGCTCCACCTAAGCCTGCGAGGAAACGAAAAGCGATGAGCTGGTTCGGAGTTTTCGCCGCACCACAGAGGGTGTTGAATAATATGTAGAACAAATTACAAGATTGGAGGACAATCGATCTCCCAAATATCTCTGAGAGTGGAGCTGTAAATAGAGGTACGATTGCCGTGCCTAAGAGAAAAACAGAGAGGGACAGAACAACCAGGACGGTCGATTTGAAGCCGAGGTCCTCTTCAATTGTAAATAAAGCTGGAGCCATTGTGGCCGAGCTGATGGAAGATAGAAAGTTAAACAAAGACATTGGTAGAAGGGACGTCCATTTTCGACGAGTTGGCCAATTTTTGGGGTTTTCTGGATCGTTCGGGCCATCCCATGTCACCTATTGTATCTCAATGTTAATTTTGAGTTCCAAAAAAAATCTGATAATAGAGGAAACACGTCAGGTCTAGAGGATGAACCGCTTACCAGGTTTGGATCCGAGGAGGATACCTGCACTGCAGCGACATTCGGTGCCGGTTGGGTCAGCTCGACGGCAGTGGAGCTTCCATTTGAAGCTGTATCTGTGGCTACCTCTTTGCCGGACATAGTAGTTTCTCAAGATTTGGAAATAGAGCTGGGTCCGATGGCAAATAGGTGGACCGCGAAACGTTGGTCGGCGGTTGCGATGTACCAGCAAATCGATGTCGCCGAGCAAGACTGCGACGGGTTGATCAACGAACGAGGGGGCGAGCAATGCAGAATATGTTCAATTCCCTTCTCTCATATTCCGAGAGAAAAAATTCGTGTCGTAGGACAGTGATGAAAATTGTTTGTATCGTGGATGAAAGAAAACATCGAGTGTCATTTTGCGAAGACGACAAAAACGAACGGGGTTTGTTATTCCCGCACCGACCCGTCCAGGTGCCGAGAGCTCGTATTATTGGGGGGTGAAGCGCTACCTACTGTATCTAAAATATGATATGCATATTTTTGGCCACTCGGACAGGACGGCACCTGGTGCACCGTCGAATTTTGGTCTTCTAAACCAGACCAATTTGGAGAAAACAATCCGCATGTTTCTCCTACCATCCTCCCCTCCAGCTGAAATCGCGGTATGGCAAAATCGAAAAGATTAGTGGATTTTGTAATTGCGTGTGGCCGTGCTTAAACCAGTATAAAAATAATTAGGGTATTCTTGCTCGCAGATTTTGATGTTTTGTCACTCGCTACAGTCAATTTTCAGCATGCATCCACGGAATCTCCAGCGTTCCATCGCTAAATTTCAGGGCTCCCTGACGAAATTTCAGTGCCGAGTCCACTCACTGCCTAACCCTGAAAACCAACATTCGGCATTCCAAAAGGCAAAATAATTAACCAATTGATTGCTTTCAGAATTTTACAGGGGAATGCCTAAAAAGCTACACCAGTGGATTCACTAAGGGAAGAGACCAAATTCGTTCTTACCCGGCGTTCTAAAGCTAGTTTTGGGAGCTTAATGCTTCGAAAAGAGGTGCTTCTAGATTGAAACTGTTTCATTGCTACCAAAACTTTCCACTTTCTATTCTTACACAACGCTCTTCTTATTTCTGAATAGCACCTCCGCTTTTGGATCGGGAAATTGATTTGTCTGAAACAAAATACCCTTAGGCCGGCCCTCACCATCTTTTAACTTGACATCGTATCTCTGAATCACAGCTGCAAGCACCAATTTTATTTGGTGGCTAGCGAACCACCTACCTGGACACGCGTGTCGGCCGCTCCCAAATTGAAGCTGCGTTTTCGTGATGGAAGTGAGTTGATGTTTCTTCTCCTCCTCCACAGACACCTGTCGAAGTTTGTAGAATCGCAGACCGTCGAAGGTGTTAGGATCAGGATAGATATTGGAGTCGAAGTTGACTGCATTAGCCGGGGTGAGCGTGAATGTGCCGGGTGTTATAAGTGTGCCATCAGAGAGCGTGATGGGTTGGAGGGCTTTTCGTTGGAACGTGGCTGTTGAGAATAGCATTCAGTAATCGTGTAGAACGTTGGAATTACAGTTGCAGAACTTGCCAGTCAAATGTCCATTGTAACGCAAAGTCTCCTTCATGAAGCTATCTAGCTTTTTCAACTTTCCCATGCTCTCAAGAGTCCATTCTCCTCCAGATTCCTCGAGCACAGACTCTATCTCCTCTTGCAGAATCGGAACATACTCAGGATACGTCGCAAAGTTGAAGATCGAGTTAGTGAGTAACTGGCTGGTAGTATTCACAGACACTGCGCTGATACCAAGCTGTGAGATCCCATGGAAATGAGGGTCGCTTCGATCGGGTTCTGGGGCAAGATCTCTGAGCCACTCGATAGAATCGTTCGGCTTCCTGTAATCGCCATTCTTTTCTTGAAGCTCTCGTTCCCGAAGTATAGGAGCAAGCATTTTCCGTGCCTGCTCGTTGCATTTCCAGACTGTTCTAAGTTCCGAGACGAAATACTGCACTATTGGGCGAAGCCATGGATGGAAAAAGCGGAGTTTTGCTGATGAAATGAAGATGTTTCTTACATACTATAGATGTTTCAGCAGGATGTGCATTCCTGAGTCCTAATGTAGAAATACGTACGTTGCAACTTATCTGGATCCATTCTTCGTTTTCATGAAGGCCATTTCCCACCATGATCCTACCATTCACCCGACTGACCAGTCGCAATACCTTTGGGTACAGTTTGATAGACGTCCAATCTATCTCAATCAGATGGCAGATCTGCTTCTATGTACAATTAACATACCTTTGCAGTCAGGAAACTCCAGAGGAAACACAGCCACGACCTCGTCACGCATTTCCGGAAAGATGCTTGCTAAATAATTGCAGTCAGGAGCTGGCTTTCTCTGGTTTCACCCCAATTCCCCCACCGAAGCCTTACCCATGTTTTTATTCAAATCATTTTTCATGACGACATGCCCATAGTCCAACTTGGAGGAATCGATAGGCCACAGATAATCTTGTAGGAGGAACTACCGCCTTGAGATCAGCTTTGGACCCAACAAACAAGCAGCTTTGCCCACACAAAAAATTTGATAATGCATACGTTACGAAGTGCCGAAGGAAATTTGCTGTCCGGTAGCATCTTCACCTCATCCACAAAATCTGGGGGAAGAACAAGCTGGCTTCCTTCCGTCGTCCAGATTCTGAAAGGTGTGCCGGGAAACTATTTAATGTCAGAAGCTCTAACAACAGATGATAACAATGCACACGTTTTTTCTGCATACCTTTTTGTACGCTTCTTGAAGAAGATTGACGGAGTCGTAAAGCCATCTTTTCTTTGAATTACCTGCAGTTGATTTCTGAGGCACAAAGAGCGGAACAGATTGGTCTTCTTCTGAGCGTCTAGTATAGATAATCGCAAGTATTATCAGAGCTGCTATAGAAGGAATAAAGAAAGGCTGAGTGTAGAGAGCTGTGAAAAGTGCCTCAAGTTGAAAATTAGAAGGCATTGTGACTGTGATGCTCGCCCACAACTGGAAACTCAGTACTGTACGCTACAAACAGTGAATTGTTTAGTATGAGATCTCGCATCTGTGATCAGAAAGGCGGTTTCAAAATCTTGCAATCACTGTGACCCGTGTTTCTCGGAATATTCAAACGTGATTCGATGACAAAAAATATCACGGAGGAACCGGTTGAACCTGGCAGGAGTTCGTAGCGTCGAGCGTATTGACCCACTCCAGGGTTCCAGTAAGCTTACGATATATTTGGGAAGCTTCCACGAGCTGACGTGCATCAAAATATCTGCGGGAAGGTGATTTACGCAGTCAGCGCTGGATCGAGTAGAGCCTTTGCAGATCAATATGTCATTAGTCCCAACACCTAGTTAGAGACTACAATCTGGTATGAAATTGATTCAACAGTCTTGGAGATCATTATTTTCTTTTTCTTGATATAAAATATTAATTGCAAAATCCTTGTATTCAAATCTCATAATATTAATTTCTCAATAGAATATTTGAAATAAAAATAAAAATAAAAATAAATTATATTTTTTTTATTTTTTTTCAAAAAAGAATTATCTAAATTCATAATATTAAATATTTTCGATATTTAAATATAACTAAATATAGAAACTTAAAACTCGATTATAATTATATAAAATCTAAATTCATGATTTTCTTTGTATATAATTTTTTTTATTCTTTACCAAAATATAAATAACAATCCAGATACCTTACACAAATTTATTGTAAAACTTAAGAGAAAGACAAATTATTTTGAAATTGAATATGAGGTAATGATAATATTAATTCTTTTCTGTTGGGTTTCTATAGATTATTTGGGCTATTTTGTGTTCTTTGGGGCCAAAAACGCACGGGGCCTTCGGTGTTGATCGACGATCAATCAAGCCTATCTCGGTGTGCACGGCGTATGATCTAGGGAGTTCGCACCAGTGGATAAGCCTTTACTTCGGACGAGCAGACACACCTCCACAGAAAGAACCTTGTAAGATCCTCGTAAAATGATGAGCAATTCGGCCCTTCGACGATTTTCTTGAAGCAGATATGTACTTCCACGTATTTAAATAGTTTCGTAAATATTTGTACGTAAAGTTGTGAAAACTTATTCCCACCAATGACCGCATATGATTGAATTTTACCTCCTTCCGATTTTTAGCTAGACCGTGGGGCTCTTCCCGGGGCATCTGTGCCGCTCAGGGACGTCTCAACAAGCTTTCCTTTTCAAGCTTTTGCAACCGCTGTCACTTTCGGCTGTGGCGTTTCTTGGCGACGAGACTCACACGGAGGTCTGTCCGAGGCGCAATGTGTGAGGACGACATACAGCGCCTCACCCGCGTCTCACCCTGCCATGCAAACCTATAAACAGGGTGTAGGCTCACTCAAATGACATTCGATGGAATGACTTAGCTAGATGGTCGCAGTTGCCTTTTCCTTTTGCGTACGAACGGTATGAGAGCCTGGCGCCAAATGACGTGAGGACGGACGGACGCAGGGGGCACAGGGCCAAGATCTAGAAATGCCTAAAAAGGAAGGCCTCCGGTCCACTCCTGGAACAATGCGCCGTTAAAAAGGCTTGTGTGTCTTACCCCACTTTCTGTCGCACCCTAACCTCAAAGACTCAGATTGCTTCACGTAAAGTAGCGGCCTTTGCGGGTCGCTGCGCGGCCTCGCCTCAATTTGCCTCGCTCTTGGGTCGAATCAGGTTATCTATTCTCGGAATCCACTATTCAGACCATGAGGTAAAAAACATATTGATAAGCTAAAGCAAGGTTAATTTGAGTCAAATCTCGAGCGCCTTTTTCGGGATACCGAATTCGTGATCTAATTACATATAATCAAATGGTCGGAAGGTCGTATCAAGTTCCCAGAACCGGCCTCGTTCGGTACAGATTACCACTTGGGGTAGTGAGGACTAAAAGCTGGATCCAAGGACTTGTAGTTCACACCTTCTGTGGTAAAAGGTAGCTGTTACTACCCACAATATGTATCTCTGGACTAGGGCGCTCTCATGTGTTATTCATTAGTAATTAGAGTCAGTCTGCATTGACTTCGTAAAAGTCTGACTTTGTCCCACACAACTTGTGTGGGGTATGTTTCTTATTCTGCTTGGTGTAATCTGGTCTTCAAGTCTGTCTGTATTGACGAAATAATGCCACTTTTAGTATTGTCCGAATCGACGAATTATCAAAGGAGCTGTTGTCACCTCGAAATGCTTAAGAGAATCTCAAATGGATCCATTTTACGTTAAAGTGACTTCGTGTACACCCAAAACTCCGTTAGGCACGCCCCACTGTACCTATATTAGGGCGAATACCACGACCCAGTGAGCTTAGTCAGGTACAAGTGTGTCCGTCCGTACTTTGGATTTGAGCCTCGGTTCATAATTCAGTCTACTTCTGTGCTTCCTACCGTTTCCCACTTACAATAGCTGAACCATTAGAAATTTTGAGGTCCTGATGGTCCGGAAAGTCATGGATTCAAGAAATTTCCCTCTCTGGAAAGCGAGGAACGCCTTTACGGCACAGGCTTTGCCGCTATAATGATGTTGTGTGCAATCCTGAGCCCACAAGAGAAGTCCTGCATAGGCCCTCTAACCTTGAAAGGATAAACCCAGAATAATCTAGGAAGTTACGGGACGGGGCGGCCGGAAACGGGTGTATCGACGCTGCGTTATCATTGGCTCGATTAACTTACATACCTCTTGATATTCAATAACCCATGCCTGCATAATGCTGGTAAGCCCTCGTCTTTCCCTTCGTATAGTACAACCACACGCTTACTGAGATCGGCAGATCGCGGTTCAGATTCTCACCCTTTTCTTTCTTTAGTTCGTTGATTTTCGTGAGTCACCGGCTGAGGCAAGGGTTGTTCTGACAGGAAAGCTGGGGCCGCCAGACGTACGGTGTGGCCGACATTGTATCATCTGGGAACCGGGTCCACGACGAATGAGCCCCGTTTTGAGGGCTACTCGACTTAAGTGGGTAACTACACAATTAACATTGAAAGTTTTCTGCACTTTGCTCCACTCCTTCGCTCCCTTGGACACGGTCAGCAAGCTTGTCTATTTCAACGAGAGCTGTTAGACCTGGTCAACCCCTTAAAGACCATTCGGATTAGCCATATTTGGAGCACACTACATTGATATAACTTTGTTTCGTCATTTCCTTCTCTCCAACCATTAAAAACTTAGAGGAGCAGCAACAATCATGCAGACTAATGGCGTTAACGGTAACGATGGTATGACTGGTAGTCAAAGAACTTCTCATCAAAGCAATGGTTATACAAATGGAACAATCGATGTGCCAGAATTTCATTCTCCCGGCAGCAACCAAGTTCCTATTGCAATATGTGGTATGGGAATGAGATTGCCCGGTGGAATCCACAACGACAGCGACTTGTACGAATTCTTGATCAACAAAGGAGACGCCCGATCAATTATTGGAGAGAATAGATATAACGTTGATGCATATTACAATCCGCACGGGAAGCATGGCACCATAAGTACCAAACATGGCTACTTCATGAATGATGTGGATTTCTCAAAATTCGACTTGTCCATGTTTACTCTCACAGCGGCCGAAGCAGAACAGGTCGATCCGAACCATAGGTTAGTGCTTGAGGTGGTTAGGGAAGCATTTGAGAGCGCTGGTGAAGCAGAATGGCGGGGAAAGAACATCGGAACTTACGTTGGTATGTTCTCAGAAGATTGGCAGGAACTACAACATAAGGATACGCTTGAATACAATCCATATCGGGTGCTCGGTGGTCTTGATTTCGCCTTGCCGAACCGAGTGGCATATGAATACGATCTTAAGGGACCCAGGTGAGTTTGAGCAACGTATTATGTCATAGAATGAACCACAATTCTAACGAAAAGCAAGTATGATGCTGAAATCCGCATGTTCTGCCGCTGGTTTAGGCTTGCACCAGGCCTTGCAAGCGATACGTCAGGGAGAAATTTCTTCCGCGATTGTCTGTGGAACAAATCTTATCATGGCTCCGGGTATGACAATCAGCATGAGCCTGCAAATGGCGCTTTCCCCAGAAGGTTCATCCAAGTCATTTGACGCCTCGGCCGATGGGTATGCTCGAGGAGAAGCTGTGACAGCATTGTATGGTACGTCTTCCTTGGGTTTTCGGTAGCTTTCAGCCAGTAGCCCAGACTATTATTCATGTTCCAGCTCAATCCGCTACGACAAAAACGTGCTAATTACTTGAAAAGTTAAGCGTCTGGATGAAGCAATCAGAGATAAAAATCCTATTCGCGCCGTGATCAGAGGCTCAGCAAGTAATGCTGACGGCAAGACGAATGGGTTGGCCGTACCTAATCCTGTGGCGCATGAAGCTGTGATCCGTCAAGCGTATGAGATTGCTGGCTTAGACCTGTCAAATACAACAATGGTTGAGGCCCACGGAACGGGAACGAAAATGGGCGATCCACTTGAAACTCGAGCAATCGCAAACTGCTTTGCAGACCAGGGTGTATATCTTGGTGCCGTAGGTGAATAGCTTTTTCAGCATAGTCTACAGCTAAATTGAGACAGATCAAACCGAACCTCGGACATAGTGAGGGAGCCGCTGCCATTACAAGTATCATCAAGGCAGTGCTGTCTTTGGAGAATCGAACAATCATCCCAAATATCAAGTTCAAAACTCCAAACCCAGCCAGTATGCCTTACATTACTTTATGAGCATAAGTATGCGATGCTAATTGTGAAACAGTCCCATGGGAAAAGGCCAAGCTTGTGGTGCCTGTTGAACCTACGCCGTGGCCGGCAAATAGAGGGGAGCGAATTAGCGTGAACTCTTATGGAATCGGTGGTTCTAATGCGCATGCAAGTCTCATCTAAGGGATGGTGCAATTGGACTTTGTTAACGTGAGATTAGTTTGTGATAGATTCAGCGGCATCAATAGGCTTGCAAGGATCGGATTCCAGCCCCAAAATTGAACAAGAACAAGTCGAACGTCGCAGAAATTTGTTAGTTTTCTCGGCAAATCATCCCGAATCTTTGAAGAGAGTTGCCGAGAACATCCAGGAGTACTTAAATAAACATCCAGATCGGCTAGATGACTTAGCATATACTCTTTCTCAGCGAAGAGAGCATCTCAAGCTGAGAAGCTATTGTGTTGCCAAAAATGATTCTACACCTTTTGAAGTTTCATCCCAGACTAAATATCAAGGTCCACGGCAAGTTGCGTTTGTATTCACTGGGCAAGGAGCACAATGGTAATCTCTACTCGCCTCAATTTCGACCGAATGCTAATGATGGAACTCTCTAGGATCAACATGGGCAAAGAGCTGATGCTCGAGTACCCATCCTTCTTAGAAGACATTAGACTAATGGACAGAGTGCTTCAGGAACTTGAACATGCACCATCATGGTCCATTGAAGGTATTGAACGAATGCTCCTTATCAAAGTAATTCCACTTACAAAAGTACAGACGTCCTGCTAAACACAAGCGATAAGACAATCATAGGCAGGGCCGAGTATTCTCAACCAATCTGTACCGCCTTACAGATTGCACTCGTAAATCTCTTAGTAACCTGGAATATTAGCCCATCTGCGGTTGTCGGCCATTCAAGCGGAGAAATTGCAGCTGCATATGCCGCCGGTGCTTTGAGCTCTCGGGAAGCTATCATTGTGGCTTTTTACCGTGGTTATGTTTGCAAAGCTCCACAAAAGTTGGGTGGGATGGCCGCTGTCGGCATTGGCAGAGACGAAGTCACCCAATATCTTCGTCCAAAAGTGCGTATAGCATGCGAAAATAGTGCATCTAGCGTTACTCTTTCTGGAGATCTGGATGCGCTGGAACAAGTCCTATCGAAGGTCAGGGCCGAGAGGCCTGATATTCTCGCTAGAAGGCTCCAAGTAGAGATGGCTTATCACTCTGGTTAGTGAAGTCCTCACTTAGTTTGATCTCTGCTAATATACATAGATCATATGGCTCTTGTTGGTGACGCATACTGCGACCTCATATCGAAACACATGTTTCCTCGTGTGCCCAGTGTTCCGTTCTACTCTAGCGTCAAAGCAAAACCTCTTCACGAAGCCTCCGACTTTAGTCCCAAATACTGGCAAGACAACCTCGAAAACCCAGTGTTGTTCCGTTCCGCGGTAAAGGCGATGCTGGCTGGGTCCAAGGAATGCTCGGTACATTTGGAAGTAGGCCCTCACGCAGCTCTGAGCGGTCCCTTGCGGCAGATTTATAGCGAGACTTCAGCATCGATCAATTACATCTCGGCTCTTCTACGTGCGAAAAACGATACCGATTCCTTCCTTGGGGCGGTGGGCCAGCTTCATTCAATCGGCGTCAAGATTTCTTATCCTCATGTTTCCGAAAACACTCGCGTGCTCACTGATCTTCCAAGCTACCCGTGGCACCATGAAAAGAGCTACTGGGCGGAGACGAGAATCATGAAGAATTGGAGGTTCCGAAAGCACCTCCCACACGACCTACTTGGCCTTCGGACTCTGGAAGGAAGCGATGTTTCACCTACTTGGAGAAATGAATTGCGACTTAACGATGTGCCGTGGATCAGAGACCACTGTGTTGGCAGCGACATCGTATTTCCTGGAGCAGCTTACATTGCTATGGCTGGCGAGGCTATCTTTCAACTGACTGATTTCCGAGATTACACGATTCAGAATCTCGAATTGAACAAGGCAATGGTACTCTACAACGATAAACCGATTGAAATTGTCACCAGTCTTCGACCCCAACGACTCACTTCCTCATTAGATAGTGAGTGGTATGAGTTTCAGATAGTTTCGTATGATGGAGCTGCATGGAACAAGCACTGCTTGGGTCTTGTTCGTTCTGGCCGTGCCTCTCCAAACCCACCCAAGAGGACACATGCGCTTGACAGACCAGTCTCATCCACTCGATGGTACACAACCATGTCCAGAGTAGGGCTCAATTATGGTCCTAAATTCACTGGGCTTGAGAATATGAGAGCCAGCGTTTTGGAGAAGGTGGCGGCCGCCGATGTCATTGACAAGCAAGGTGTTGCCGAGTCACCATACATGATCCATCCTACCACTCTCGATCTGGTTTTCCAATCTTTGACAGTAGCAAGTTGCAAAGGAATATACCGCACATTCACAAAACTATTTCTTCCAACGTTTATCGAGGAATTGTACATTGGCGATGCAGCAGGAAAAGCAATCGAAGTCAACACCGCTGCCGTTGGCAAACCTGGTACTATTCAAGGTACTTCATATGGTATTGCTGAGGGCAACATGATTTTCTATCTCAAAGGATTCAAGGGCACTGCTATGGAAGATTCCGGTATAGCAACTGCGCCGGAACTGAAATCACTTCAACTTCAGTGGAAGCCCCATTTTGACTTCCTCAGAGCAGGAAATTTGATGAAATTACAATATGACATCAAAGACCAAATTCGACATCTAGAGAAATTATATGTGCTCTGCGCGATTGAGGCTAGAACAGCGCTATCCTACCGTTCTACCGCGCAGCCGCATATGGAGAAATATCGGTCTTGGCTGGAACAACAGTTTGAACGATTTCAGCAACCCGACTATCCGTTAGTCGAAAACTCAACCGAGTTAACTCTTATGAGTGCCAGCGAGCGCCAGCAGTTAATCCCAGAAGTACTGGAGCAATGTAAAGCTTTAGGCGGCTGGGCGCCAGCTACCGCCATCTGGCGAGCTTACGATCAGGCGTTGAATGTTTTCGAGGGACGAACCGATTATCTCGACCTCTTACTCCAAGATGGGGTTCTTACTGGAATTTACAGTTGGTATAATGACATTTGGGATTTCAAAGATTTCATGCAAAGTCTAGGGCATGCCTACCCTCAGATGAGAATTCTAGAGATTGGCTCTGGAACTGGTGGGTTGACTGCAAAGTTCTTGGAGCAGCTCAAATCGGATTTTGGGGAGCGCTTGTACCTGAAATACACGTTCACCGACATTTCCTCCGGATTCTTCGTCCAAGCTAAGGAGCGATTCCAAGGTTATCAGGGAATTGAATACAAAGCACTCGACATATCTAAAAATCCCCTGGAACAAGGCTTCACTGCCGGCGAATACGATCTCATCATTGCGTCAAATGTATTGCACGCAACCCCATTCCTTCACACCACTTTAACAAACGTTCGGACTTTGCTTCAGCCCAAAGGCCAACTGTTCTTGCAGGAGCTGTGTCCAATCACAAGAGCAATGTCCTTCATTATGGGTCAATTCTCTGGGTGGTGGCTCAGTGAGGAAGATGGCAGGATTGGTAGCCCTTTCATCACACCGGATGAATGGGACAAGAGACTTCGAGGCGCGGGCTTTTCGGGGTGTGATTCCGTCAGTCTGGACAACGAGCAACCTTACACTTATAACGCCAACATTATTGCAAAGCCTGCTCTGACTCTTCAAACCCCAAAGAAGATCACGCTACTAAGGAAGTCGGAAGTAAACTCCCTTATTACAGATGTCGAGAACTTACTCCGTGAAACTGGTGTTGATGTCCAACATTGTTTGTGGGGCCAGGAACTTCCCGATGATCAAGATCTTATCTCCTTCGTCGACTTAGGAGGCGAACCTCTACTCCGAGATCTCACTGAGCAGAATTTGACGCAATTCTTGGCCATGGTGGACTCACTTCAAGAGGCCAACGTTCTTTGGCTCACGCCTCCAGCTCAAATACGTGCTAAAGACCCTCATGCAGCACAAGTGCTTGGATTGGCGAGAACTATCAGATCCGAATTAGCCATGAAACTTGCGACACTGGAGCTAGAGGACACAGGTACAGGAGCTGCTGACGCGGTCGTCAAGGTATTGAACAAGCTTTGGGAATCCCGAGACGATATTGCAGAACTAGACCCAGATATGGAGTACGCATGGGTAAATGGGGCGCTCAATATTAGTCGTTTCCATTGGGTTCCAGTGGAAGAGTCTCTGAGTAAGACTACCAAGGTGTCTGAGACTAAAGTTCTAGATATTGGCACCCCAGGATTATTGCAAACACTACATTGGACCGGTCAGCCACTTGAAGACCTGGAGCCAACTGAAGTCAACATCGAAATTTCGGCCGTGGGTTTGAATTTCAAAGATGTCATGATCGCAATGGGGATAATTGCTGGTGGCGAAACTTTGAAAAAAGGGACTAGCTCTCTAGGTCTTGAAGGGACTGGCTACATTACCAAAGTAGGCACGGAAGTCACGAACGTTCAAGTTGGTGATCGCGTCATGATGATTGGGTGTGAATCCGTTGGTTTGGCGACAGTTGTTCAACGACCAGCAAGCCTTTGCGTCAAGATCCCAGATCAACTTAGCGACGAAGAAGCGGCGACAATGCCAGTGGTCTATGTCACAGTCCTCATGTTCCTAGTCGAGAAATGGAAGTTGGAAAAGGGTCAATCGATCTTAATTCACAGTGCTGCCGGAGGTAAGGCGTTGAACTTGCTGATCATATTAACCTTGTGCTGACGAAACTAGGAGTCGGGATCTGCGCGATCAATGTCGCAAAATGGATCGGAGCTAGAATTTACGCCACTGTCGGCACTGAGGAGAAGGCTGCTTTCCTCACGAACGAATTTGGTATTCCGAGAAGCAATATTTTCAATTCTAGAGACGGTAGCTTCTTGGATGACGTGATGAAAGCTACAGAAGGTGTGGGAGTTGATTTGGTTCTCAATTCTTTGTCGGGCGAACTCCTACACACCTCTTGGAAATGTGTAGCGCCCCATGGAGCTATGATCGAAATCGGCAAGCGCGATATGGTTGGCAGAGGGCAACTTGCTTTGGATCCATTTGAAGACAACAGGACTTTCATGGGCGGAGAAGTGGCTCGCCTTCTTGTCACCCACAAAAGCACCATCGCCCGATTGCTCAAACTTACCGTGGAGCAATATTTGGCTGGTAATTTCAAGCCTATCACCCCTATCACGACTTTCGACGCAGAGCATGTCGAGGATGCCTTCAGATTCATGCAAAAGGGTACGCACATCGGAAAAATTGTTATCAAGTTCCCCAAAGACGACTCGCTGCCTTTGATGCCTACAATTCCACTACCTCGATTCAGAAAAGGGGTCTCTTATCTTCTTGTGGGCGGCTTAGGTGGCCTAGGGAAAGCGATAGCGAGTTGGATGGCGTCGTACGGCGCCAAGAATCTGATTTTCCTTTCGAGATCTGCAGGGAGTTCAGAAGAAGACCAAGCTTTTTTCAGGGAGCTAAACACGATGGGGTGTTCAACGCAGTGCTTTGCTTGCGATGTTGCTGACCATGATTTGGTCAGAACAGCTGTTGACCAAGCTGTCCTACCTATTGGAGGGGTGATGCAAATGGCAATGGTTCTCCGTGATGTGGGCGTCCTAGGCATGGATATAGAGTCATGGAATACTGCTACACGACCTAAGATCCAAGGGACATGGAATCTACACAACGTTCTCCCTAAAGACATGGACTTTTTTGTGCTCTTTTCCTCGGTTGGTGGAACTTTCGGCTACTATGGTCAATCAAATTACGCCTCTGCCAATACTTTCCTCGATTCCTTCGTCCAGTATAGGCAAGGGCTTGGCCTGTCTGCTTCAGTAATGGATATTGGTCCCGTTGACGATGTCGGATACGTCAGTCGCACACAGGCCACTAGGGACACTTTGTTGCAAACTCTAGAAACGCTATTGACAGAGCAAAACTTCCTGGATAGCTTGCAGCTGGCTATCGCCCGTTCATCGACAGAATATGCTCCGAGATCACTGGAATCTTCACTGAGCGGTTATCAGAATCCCAGCCAAATAGTGCAGGCGCTCGAGTCCCGCATACCTATCATGGATCCTCAAAATGGTAGTATGTGGAAACGAGACCCCCGAATGTCAATCTACCGAAACATTCAGAAGACCTCAGTAGTGGAGGGTTCTGACGCAGCAGACTATCTGAAGCAATTTCTTTCGACTATGATGAGTGATCCAAGTAAACTAGATCTGAAATCATCGACAGAAACTATTGCTAGAGAGCTTGCCAATTGTGTTTCAAACTTTTTGATGAAAGGAGATGAAGAAATTGAGCTCTCTTCTACACTTTCGGCTATTGGTGTGGATTCATTGGTGGCAATTGAAGTGCGGAACTGGTGGAGACAGAATCTTGGTATTGATGTTTCGGTTCTGGAGTTGACCAGTGGAGGTAGTATTGAGCAACTTGGAGAGTTAGCCACGAAGAGGCTAAAGGAGAAGTATTCCGGCAAATGAAGAGTAGACGGGTCGTGTTACACAAGAATTGTTTAGATTTCTTTGACTTCTTCTCTTCCCAGCCTTAGACTGCGCGATTATATAGAAGTTTGGGCAGTACTCTCCGGTATACAGCGACTGCTCTAATCCAATGACCTATCAATTTAGCGGTGTTTCATGCTGAATAACACAAATTACTAGTCTGGATTCCATGATACAAGGATATATTTCTGTTTGATCTAAAGAGTAGACATCATACCGTTAGAGCTCGGATTTGACAGGCCAACTTACACAACTTTTCTGGATTGTCGCAGCTGACATATCTATGAAAACGTGACAGGAAACCACCAAAATAAATATTACTGCCCTGCAGAACTAGCCAGAAACATCTACCGTACCTATTTTAGTCTAGCGCTTATGGTCATTCCTCTAAGCTCCTTTAAAGTGACCCTCTTGCCACTCCTGGGATCTTTCCTTGTTCATTCGACGAGCTAAGTGATGATCGAATTCTCCCTTCTCTGTAACTCAACATTTTATCTATTACTTACGCAACGTCGGTTTCGTTAGGCGCAGCCGTCTTCCTTGAAGTCCTTTAGAAATGTCTACCAGTAAATTCGAGCCATTTGAGAGGGTTGATCTTACGTTCAAAACGGTCAACAACCAATCTTTAGAAGCCACCGTATTGGTTCCCAAAACCCTGAAGGAAAAGCCAAAAGGAAAGTATCCCGTTCTGGTAAACTGGCACGGTGGAGGCTTTGTCGTGGGACATCGTATGTATGAGGGCTGGTTTTCTCCTTGGTGAGTCTATACAAATGCACAGAAGGAGTAAATTAGACCCGGCAGACGCTGAATCTTACAGGCTCTTAGATCTATGTCTTACCAGCCCTGCGATTCTCATCACACCCGATTATCGTCTTCTCCCTGAGTCTAACGCCGCCGAAATACTCGCGGACCTCGAGGACTTCTGGGTCTGGCTCCACAACACCTTGCCGGTGCTCACCGCCGCATGGCATGCCAGGCCCGATCTCTCACGCCTGGCATGCTCTGGAACTTCGGCAGGTGGATATCTTGCCGTCCAGTCTTCTCTGTTATTCCCGGAGCTCTCGCAAATCAAACTTCTGATCTCTATCGCGGGCTCACTGAACACGGATATTGCTCATTACCGTATTCCGGGCCCCAAATTGATTCTAGGAAAGAGACCTCCGCCTCCACATAAAGCGGAGAGTATAATCAGAAGTTATGTCAAAAATATAAAGCCGGGGATCGTTAGGACAAGCGGAGATGCAGTCGAGATGTGGGAGTTCTTGACCTGTGTATTGCAACAGGCCTACTTACCTCGCTGGCTAGGAATGAAAGGGAATGATAGAGTTGATGTCATGAAAAATCTCGAGAAAGCTGAAAGCATACCTCCAATCTGGCTAGTACAAGGCGACCGAGACTCTGTGGTGAGTGGCCCTGGACCTTCGACTCCCGTCAGAAAATCTCGAGACAAGGCTATCCGAAATACTAATTGTGCTGAAATCTAGGTTCCACCGATTTGCACGACTGGCTTCGTGAATAGACTAGAAGAGTTTCTACCAAGTGTGCCTGTGTTGGTTACTGTTCACCCAGGGGATCATGGATTTGAGGTCATGCACACTGTAGATGACGAATGGGTTCAAGAAGGAATTGAATTCGTAAGGAAGTATTGGCCCTTAAGTTAACTTCCAGATGAGGTACACATCATTGGATGTTGGAGCACTGAAATTTCAGAAGAGTTTGACAAGATAATCGAGGAGATTAGATCTGAAATACATCATTTTGGTCGAAATTTCTCGCCGTTTTAATTTCTCACCAACTTCAAATTGGCGTAAACGCCCACAGTCAAAAGAAGATGCATATTGTATTGAATACGTGAGCGGCCTGCGCTGCATCACATAAAAAGAAAGAACTCGTGTACCAGCTATTCTTGCGTTGTCTGCAACGCCCACTACAGACCACGTGGTGCTGGGACCCGGCGTCTTTGGACCGACTGTAGCATGAGCTGTTTCCAGGTGGAACGGGAGAGGGCTGGGTACCGACCTTCGCTTTTGAAATTCCGGACACGAAGGATCGAACGAGCTCACTATCCTCGGCATACCTTAGCTCCGAAGTACTATAGAGCTTCGTATTTCATATGTTCAGTGGAGAAAGGCAAGGGGTCCGGAAATAATGGGCATTCCGTGGCGGCTCTGCCTTCCCTCTATAGCTAGTGTATGCATGTCAAAGCTTACGCAAGATAAGAATCGCCAGAACCTGACCCTGGAAGACCGCACATTAGCGCGGGCACACCCCGAAGTTTAGTGCTTACTTACCTAGGACAAATCCGAATAAATCACTAGATATTTAGACATATCTAACAAGAAAATTTCCTGGAATTTTGTACCATTATATTTTATATAATATTATCCAAAAAGTATTTATGCTATTTTATTTTTCGAATTTTTTTATTATATAACAAAATAATTAAATAATAAATTACAATATTATTAAACAAATTAATTTTTTGTATATTCTTAATAAATCTTAAATATTATAATTATATTTTGATTTCTGAATAATTTTATTTGATTTTTTTGGTTTAAATCAATTAAAAAAGATTTTAAATATTTTAGTTTTGATTTTGTGCAGTGCAATGCAATAAAAAATTCAATAAAAGATTTTGATTATATATTTTTATATTACAAGTCTCTGCAACAAAATCAATAAATGTTTGTGTATAAATATACGAGGTTCATATCTAATGAGAATTGTTCACTTAGATCTGTTTTAGCGCTTGCCTCTGGGAGCGTATAGTGTGCGCCCAGCCTGAAGTCGCTCTGGAGTTCGGTGTGAAGCTAGAGTCTGACAGCTGCGTCACAGAACCCACTCACGGAGCCCACCCTTCTGCAGTCTCCCCTGAAGCCAAAAAAGATCGGGCTCTGCGGCGAGTCAATTATTGCAGATCAGTTTATGTGCTGGACACCTGGAAAACTCGGCCCGGCCCTTCTTCTTGCTATCTATTGGTTTACACCCTCAGTAAGCTGTAAATTACAGGAAATCTGACAAAGTTCGTAAAAGGTTGTGTTCACGACTATCCAACACGGCACCGCCGCATCAATGGCCAAAAGTGTCGCTCAGACCTACTGAGCGCCGCTCAGTGAGCGGTGTGAGAAATATGAAAGGCACACCCTATACCCCCCCCCCTTGATTTGCTTCTTTGCCAGTCCAAAAAACTTTGTCCACCTTGAATCTTGTAGTTTCGGATACATTTTCTCTTGAAGCATGGCGCGGCAGGCTAGCCCCTTGGAAAGCTTTACAAGCCTCCTGTCGCTCCTGATCTGGACCATATCTGCCTCTGTAATATCATATGTGAGTCTTTCGAGAATAGCCTACTTTCTCTGTCTCTTTCCACTTCACCGTCAAGCTAATTCCCCTCTGTTCGCGCAAGGCTTCCTATATAGTTATCTATCAAGTCGTATTCCATCCTCTTGCGCGATACCCCGGTCCATTATTGGCAAAAATAACAAACTTGTACTCTGTCTACCATGCCTGGAAAGGTGATAGACATTTGGATGTCCATAGATGTCATGAGAGATATGGTGGGTTATCCAAGTCGAATAATACATGTCATACACGTTGCTGATCAACGAGCAGGGCCAGTATTTCGTTACGGACCCGATAGCCTCTCATTCAATACAAACACTGCACTTCAAACCATCTACGGATTCAAAGCGAACAACAGGAAAGCCGACTTCTACCTACTATTTTCCCCTCCCGGCCATCCCAGTCTATTCAATGCCATTTCCAAGGAAGTTCACGCCAAAAAGAGAAAAGTGCTTTCGCATGCGTTTTCAGACAAGGCCATGAGGTCGATGGAGGAATACATGCTAACACACATTCGAACTTTCTCTGCGGGACTTACATCGTCTAAGCCAATCAACATGTGCAAATGGACTGAGTATTTGTCATTCGATGTAATGGGCGAACTGAGCTTCGGTCAGACCTTCGAAATGTTGACTAGCTCGAAAAATCGGTACGTGCATGATCTTATGGTCAGCTCGGCGCACTATTGCCAAATGGTAAGATATATGTCCCTGAAACTAGAACTCTGTTGATCATTTATTAGAGCGGACTCGGACCCATTTTCCATAAACTCGGTCTAGGTTTGCTGGTGTTCCCCAAATTGATGGGAGACAAGGTCAAATTTAGACATTTTTCCCACGAGCACGCAGGCAACAGGGCCAAATCCACTGGCGACCGGCGAGACTTTTATCATTACCTCATGGAAGCGCAGGACAAGGAGACGGGAGAGAAGTTCACAGTCCCTGACCTGGTTGCGCAAGCAAATGTTATTATCATTGGTGGTTCCGAAACTACTGCTACTGCCATGGCTGCTCTGTTCTTTTACCTCACGCATAACCCCAAAGCTCTTGCTCAGGCGACGAAAGAAGTGCGAGACACATTTGCCGGTGAAGACATCGAAGAAATCCGGTCTGGGGCAAAGTTGAGCTCATGTCAATATTTGAGAGCCTGTATTGACGAAGCAATGCGGTGTACCCCACCTATTTCTGGCATTCTCCCAAGGAATGTCCTTCCAGGTGGAATGGCAATTGACGGTCACGACATACCCTCTGGGACTGATGTGGGAATTTCAGCCTATGCTATTCATCACAATGCCAAGTACTACCCTGACCCATTCGATTACCGACCCGAACGATGGATCATATCGGAGTCAAACACAAAACAGGATATTGAACTTGCAAAGTCTGCTTTTGCTCCATATAGTATAGGGCCAAGATCGTGTATTGGGATGCCGCTGGCGTACGTGGAGATGATGATTACAGCGGCTAGGACACTATTCAAGTTCGATATGAGATTGGCTTCATCTCTTGGTGAAGGTGCTCCGGAACTACCGTTGGAAAGGCGGAGGAAGGATGAGTTCCAGATTCAAGATAACTTTATTGCGCATAAGGATGGCCCAATGGTGGAATTTACACCCGTGGCGTAGAGATTAGTCACTACTAAGACTCGGGGGATTGCCCGCCATTCATCTACAATGTATGGTGGAAGATCATGAGTGCAACGTTGAAGGTGAATCCAAATATGTGTTTGGTTCGACAGTATTGACAGAAAAAATATCATTGACTCCTTTTCAATATCTGAACTTTCCAAAGTGCCCCTCTTGAAACCTGGCATATCTACCAGATGCCTTGATATTTCAAGGCACTTCGCAATACTGAGATTCACCATTAAGTCCCGAGTCGGGCAATGCACACATATGCCTTTTGGATGTCATCTATGAGAGTCACGCCGGCAACGAGGATTGGAATGTGAACATTTAAATAGCACGAACAATAACATAGAAGAATGTGACCAAAAAGGTAACACGAATCTGTTTTCGAGGGATAAGAAAACATCCACATATGGAACACAGATAAGTTGGAAATAAAAACCAAAGGAATAACCCACAGCTCAAGACACAGTATATGGACGTAGGGGAGTGGCTGGCTGAAGATATATAATTTTGTAGCATGTCGTGACACATACCCCATCAGCTACTTTGCAATTGCAATATGAGAATCATAGTAGTAACCTGAGTTTGAAAACTTCCGGTGAGAACGAAATGCTCCCTGACGGCAGATATTTCGACCACGAACCAGAAATTAGGGGGCTTTCCAAACTCGAAGTTAAGCGAGCATGAAAAGGGGGGTTAGTGGCTGACGTCTTCCATGTCCAGAGCCAAGAAAGTCTCTAAATCAGTCAGCAGCTTTGAGGTTTGCCACGCTTTTGTGTTTGAACTGCGATTAGACGTGGAGAAAATACTTTTATTATATTAGCTCAGAGCTATCAAGTCTCGAAACGCCAAATGCTTAGCAAAACGATGGCAGTGAATCAAATGGACGAATCCACCAGAGTTTGCGCATTAAACTGCTGACGCCGTACTCAGATTCATACATGGCGCGAGCACACCACAATAATCAACCAACATGTTGTAGGAAGGCAGAAGTAGACAGTTCACCGCCGAGCAGGGTGTCCCTCCAAGCTCAAGAGCGTCATGAAGTCGAATGTTGAGAAGACAGGGATAGCTGCAATGAATATACATTTGAATCTGACAGTAACATATGCCATGACAGCAGAAATTAAATACAACACAACCTTTTTCGAGGAGAGATGTAAATCACCCCACCTCCAGCTAATTCACACGCACATTCATCCCCAACCCCCTCTTGCACTTTGGACCACTAAATTCGCTTGGTCGCCAGACCCTCGGTCCAATGCTCTAACTGCTATATGTATTTCAATAAGGAATATTACGTCGTCAAATCTGCGACACAACATCATGTGCCATGCGTGTTTGACCCAGGATCTCACAGAATATTTACCAACCATAACCGCCCATGCAGCCATCTTCTTCCCTGAAGATACACATCTGAAAGTTCGAGAATTTACGAACTGAACTACATCGACCTAGGCAAGCAACTATGGTTCGGATCCATTCCCTTGGTTCAGCTAACACCAAAATGGTGTTCACTCGAAGCTTGGTGGTGCAGAGGCAACCTCGTACTTAAGACTCCTAGATTGCTTACACAAGCAGTAACGCGTAAATCAAACATTCACCATCAAGTATTAAGCCGTACTGATTTGGGCATAACCGACTCATATTTGTTCTAGCACAGCCTTCAATGGGAAATTGAACTCGGTGGCTTGAGTCTGTGCCGAAAATTGACCGGTTGGTGAATGAAGATAGTCAGCGAATGTGACAGCAGCTATTTTTTAACAGCAAATTACGAACATTTCACTGATCCGCCGACATGCAGTAGCGACGGACGACCAGGACGCCCAATGAGGAATTCCAAGTATGAAAGCAGAGAAGCACCCCTTTCTTGGAAAGTGTCGAAGAAGGGTACGCACTCGGCTATATAGTTTGCAGTCGGTGTGTTGGAAAGCAATACTGCTCACCAGCAGCTTCCGTTTTATACCTTCTTGAAATGCCCACAAAAATAAATTTGATTGCCACATGCCACATTTGAAGACCCCTTGCTGACTTAGACAGCTGCGAGAAGACATATTTAAAATCTTAACTTGCGGAGTGTAAGCTATAATAAGGCCCAAACTCTCTGAAAGGAGAAAATGCACAGCATCGACCTTGAAGGGTATTCCATTACACCCCTCTTGCCTCTCGTCCAATACAACACGAGCCATCGGATCATTGGAAGGTTACAAGTGAATAGCTATAGAAGATCTGAAATGAGAGTAAAATAATCTTTGACAAAAAATCTAAAATACATGCCCAAAATTGTAAAAAAATAAATACACTTTCGCGCTGGATCCGTATTCTGGCGAGATGTTCTGCTAGTATTGCTTTGTGGTGCTTAAAACAACGATCCATCGATATTTGCTGCTCTGCGAGTGATGTTTTGTTTGAAGGGAAGTATGTGTTGAGATGTGCGGGGTCAATGGTAGTTCTTGCTATCTCTCCGTGAAGAGCATATCCATGGAAGAAGGGCCAATCTAGCATTAACCTACGGCTACGAAAGGCGCCCACTTGAGCTTATATGGCCGTGTTCAGGCTCGAACGAAAACGGAGGGAAAATACTTCCCTAAGCTAGAAAGCCAATGTCCCATAGGTCTGGAACTCTCCTACCACAGGCCCCAAGTGATAAAATGTAGTTATATTTTCTCTTTCTAAATCCTCACCATCACCGCCCCAAAGTCCCAACAACACTCCCAACCATAACCGCAACCTCCCTCTCCCAATTACTCCCCTCCGTCCCCTTCACCCCACTCGGCGCCTGGCTCCCCCTAACCACACACTCCCTAATCGCCTCCCTAACCCCATTCCTATTACTCTTCAGCGTCCGCGCACTCACGCCCCCCCTATTCATAATCTCCATGACCTTCGTACTCAAGCCCCCAGCCAAAGTCCTCCAGAAATAACTTGCTAGTGATCCGGTTTCCAGGCTTGTGAGTAATGGTTGGAGGAAGTTGGGTGGTGGGGGGAGAGAGGAGAGGAGTGGGTGTACTGGGGGCGTGGTGGTGGATAGGAGGGAGGAGAGGGCGAGGATGTTTTGGCAGCGGGCGGAGATTTCGAGGAGTGTTCTGTCGAGTGTTGGGAGGGTTGCTAGGGCTCTTGAGAGGGAGGCTAGGGATGAGGTGAGGGCTGTGCGGAGGTAGTCTTGTAATGCTTGTAGCAGTAGCTCCGGTTCCCATTTCTCCAGCTTCTTAATGGACGTCTTCGATACATCAGGAACGGGGGATAGCAGGTAGAGAGAGAGAAGGGCGGATGTGGTTCGTGATTTCGTATCGGTGGTTTGGGCGTAGGTCGTTGTGGATGTGCCGGTTGATAGATTGCTCATGGAGAACTCGCGGATGATTTGTTGGGATTTCGTGAGGACTGTACGGGAGGCGGGGGTTATGGTGTTCGTTTGGAGGGTCCGTATCACTTCCACTCTTTCCAGACCGTGGCCTTCTTCTCCTGGTCCACTCTTAGAGAAGAGCTCTCGCAGACTCAGCAATGTGTTGGAGCACCGCACCAATGCTCTATGGTCTTCCTTTTGCCCTTGTATTTTGACTGGATTTCCTGTCCCTGCTACTTCTGAGAGCTGGATTTCCAGTTGTCGTCCTAATTGCAGACATCGTCCTACGGATCGCCCCAGACGCACCGTCTCCCATAACCTCGATGCAACGGCTTTCACTTCTTCGGCTGTTTCGTACCGCACCAGAACCTCCTTCTCTAATCGTTTGTATCCATCATTCAAGCTCGCGACCTGCGCGTCTATTTCCTGCACTATTCGCGCGCTGGATGCGGTTTGTTCTTGCGTATGTGTGAGCAGAGGAAGAGCGCTCTTCGTGGTGAGGGAATCGATATGCGTGTTTATTTCCTGCGCGTCGAACAGGACTCGGGAGAGAGGCGTGGAGAGGTCGAGCGGGGTATCGGTGGGGTTATTTGTGGTCAGGACAAGGGAGTTTGCGAATGTCGAGGGGGAGAATGTGGGGGAGAGGAAGGTTTCGTAGTCAATATAAGACGTATCGTCTTCTTCGGCGGTCATCGTGGCGGTTTGAGGCTATATGCAGCTCTTGCCATTGGGTTGAGAATAGCAGAGTATGTGCGGCTGGCTGTATTTCAAGCTGTGGTGGAGCTTGAATTGTTTGTCCCTTCGACTGAACGCATGGATCACCAAGTGGTCTGTTGTGCTTATCGGAAATGGGATCTGTGGAAGCGGAAGCATCGTTTTGGCTTGAAGCTTTCAAGATAATAACTTTTGAGAATCATTTAAATTGTTTGATTCTTTTTCATCTCTCGACTTCCTCTTTCTCATATAATTCAACCCGGAAAATATAACGCATAGTGAGAGATACATTCAAAACTTTCCCTGTATCCGGAGACTGCGGGTGGCTTGTCAGCCTATCAAAAACATTTAGCGGCGGCTCAGTCAACAAGCTGCATCTCTAGATCTTTTCCCCGGATAGCTCCTCTTCCTCCACATCCCCAGCTTCAATAAGCATCTTCGACAAAGAGGGAGAGTAACATCTTTTGGTTTTTCCAGATATGTATCTATAAAGGCAGATCCGTCTCCTCCCTTCCGCCTATCCGCCGTCTTATCCGCAGCTCAGTCAACATGGGTCTTGTCAACATCCGCGACCTCCTCGCATTTCCCCAGGGCGATAATTCGAGCGATACCCTTATCGGCGGCATTCATTGGAATCTCACGACGTTAAAGCATTGGAACTATACGTATTATTCGAATGGCACTTTCTCCAATGGCTCCCTTTGCTTCCTCCTCTTCGAACCGTACACACCCCACCTCCTCCAGAACGGCACCTTCCTCAATAGCACATCATGCTATTCTCCAATTGAACCGCTGCAGACTCGGTCGAAAGTCGGCTTAACATTCGCATGCCTCTTCGCCCTCAGCATAATGTTCACATTTATCAATCTGCGGAAACATGGGAAGCTCCTCCTACCTACCGAGAAACGGTTCCGCGCCGTTGGGCGAAGATGGCAGTGGTATTGGATGTTGGTAGTCGCAGCCTTTGCAATAATAAGCAGCATTACGGGCGTCGACGTCGATAGGTATTATCTGCCTGAGTTGCCGATAGTGCTGTCGAATTTCTTCTGGTTTATGATGTTGCCTACTACGATGTGTGTGGTATGGGAGAGTGTACGGCATTGGGGAAGCTGGCAGGAAAGGCAAATGGTTGATCCAAATCCATTTTCACTGCGGCAAGATGACCGGCGGAGCAAAGTCGAGTTCTTTGTGCCGCTAGTATTCTACTTCTGTGTTTGGATGGTAAATTCCCTTATCTAGGCCACGGCTAGGCTGACAAGTACAATAGAACTTCTTCATGGTCGTCCCTCGATCATGGTCTGCCATAGAAAGGCAACGCGATCCAGATCAGGCGCGGCTTCAAGCTGAACCTGTTGCAACTGATGCACGGTTCAAGGTGGCAGCGTTCTTCCTCTTCGGTGGTTGGCTCACTACTGTCTTCTCGCTCCAGCACTCCATCAAACATTACAAGCCCCGAAACCGTGGGCTTTTCAATCGGATGTTTGGCATCATTCGATACACTCCTCCAAAGTTTCTCTTCACACTCCCTCTATCCCTTCTCATGATTGGATACGAGGCAGCATGTGCCTTCGACTTCTCCATCTCCCCCCTCAACTACCGGACCAGCCTCGGGGCAATGTTCGGTCTAGGCTGGGCGCCCATCGCTCTGATATTCCTAGTCTACGAGATAGCTGGCTACATCGATCCCAATGAAGACCGAGAACTGCTCCGGCAGCGTCGGATACGTGGGATTGAAGCTGACCAAGAGATTGGCATCACCAAGAAACCGCACTGGTGGTCAAGATTGCATGGCGACAACCGCCCGCTCAATGTGCAAGACCGCATCGCCCAAAACGTGGGCGAGATTGGCGGCGGGAGAGCCACAGCCAAGAATCTGGAAAGGAGTATCGAGATGGGCAACATGCCAGTGAGCAAGCAGCGGGACCAAGACAAGCCCGTGGGAGACATAGAAGCGATTCGCGTAGCCGCGAACCTGCTATTCCCAAACGCAACGAATGAGGAAACCCAAGAGAGATTCACTGATGCCCCTGTTACCGGGGGTAGAGGACGCAGTCCTGGGGATGCAGAGAGAACAACCCCGAGTGGGAGGAACGAGACCAGGACGGGGTTTAGTGACCGTAGTGAGAGTACGAATAGTGGGTTGACGCTAGGCGCGCAGCCGCAACAAATCAGATCTATGTTGGATGTTTAGAGATCTTGCTGTTTCGGATATATAGGGTTTGAAAAGGACGGATTGGGATGGAGTTCGGTCATGCTGGGATGAGACGGGCGCACTCTTTGGATACTACTAACGTCGTTATGACTGGATATATGGGTGGCGAGAATCTGGATACAATCTGAGCGATATATATAATGTTATTTTTGCATCTCACAAGCACAGTCTGCCGGAGTTTCGCGGAAGTCTACGTCTGCTCAACGTCGTTTCGCATTACCGCCAAATGTGGAAAATCTGCCAAGTGGCACTGTTGTTTATTTGTTTGATTAAAATCCCTTCCCTGGAGATCGCTTTCCACGCTCAAACTATTCCATTTTCCTTGGTCATTGAGTTCTTTGGCTCCTTGCCCCTGCTGGTCCGGCCAAGTTCAGCAGTATCAATTCTCTAGTGGCAAATGTGACGAATGTACAGGATCATAGCAAGCAGGATCATCGTAGGAATTGTGATGGCCCAAAAAATCCAGAAGTGCTGAGATATGACACTTGCGCCCTGCGGAGCTTGAAAGTCGAAAAATGAGGTGCTGAAGATTGCCTGCTTAACTGTCAGTTTCGCGTTCGACAGCTTTCGAGAATTCCGTGTCCCAGGACTCACCGCGAAAAACGTTCCAGGAAGGAACAAGACACCAAGCACAGAGAAAACTTGCTGATTATGGCTATACCGAACTGATTCATCGTGCTTCTTCTCGTCCCTCGCTTGCTGTCGATCAGACAGCGCCACCGCAAGCAAGTTCTGGATCACAGATCGCAGCGCCTCGATGCGGGTCAGCGTGACGGTAACATCGGCATTCAGACCCTCAAGTCGACTCTTGTAAAACGCAATGGACCCGCCCAGTACCTGCCTAGCATTCAAGCGCTCGCGTCGCAGCTCAGGGCTCTCCTCTCGTCTTAACGTCGACGACTCCTCAAGCGTCCTCTCGAAATTCTTCACCACCTCCATCCACGCCTGAGGATGTCGCTGGATGACCTTTCTGTGGATGCCGAGAAGCGAGATCTCCATGGAATTGAGAGCATGTGGCGTTTGGGAACCAGGATATTTCTCCATCGTCTCCTCAGTCGTTTCCAACCAGCCACGACTGTATTCAAGACCGCTGTTCGAAATGCTGCCCATCTCAGCCCCGAGGAGTATCGCCGGGAGAAGCAAGGGATGTATAGCCTTACTTGCACTGCTCTTTAAGACATCAAGACACTGGTTCATGATCGATTTGCTGGTTCCTCTGAAGAAGCCAGTTGTAGACCCTGTGTCGGGCATGTATGCCAAAGATAATTCCCAACCCTGACAATGACCGGCTTTTGAGCCGGAAATATTTCGGAAAATGACCTCTGCCCATCATCAGCAATCCTTTTGCAAGTCACATTAGGAGGGGGGCTTACGGAGATGTCCCTGCTTATCATCCTTACAAGTTACAGACCAAAAGAATGGCCCGAATGTATACGAGCTCTGGAGTTGCCGGTGCGAAAGATTCAAGCTTGCGATCATCTGTTCGTACATTGATGTTTCTAAGCTTATGTTTCGGGGCTCGAAGGACTGGGGGTTGGAGTCTCGTTGGATCCTGCGCTACTGTCAATTCCTGGCTCCGAAATGGGAGGATCGCAGGACTTACAGCAGCCGTAAGCTTCCCTGGACCTCCGTTCCAGAGAGTAGCGTCTTAGGAGCAAATTTTCCCTGTCGTCGTCTTCGTCACCTCGACCTTGGAGATCAGGAGGCGACATACCTGCCGCTTAAGCCAGTCTTCAAACTCATTCCTAGGGAGCTGTACATCGAACGAACTTTCGATATCGCCATTCTTTCACGTCAGCCTTGTCCGTCCTTTTTCTTCGGAGAACTTCCAGTGACATACATTGCACACGAATATCTCGGTATACGAGCAAAACTCTTCCACCGTGTTCTGGTCTCGGATTAATTGTTTGAACATGAAGTTATCCATTTTGACTGAATGGTGAGTTTGATGTTCGAGGAGACGTATGTTGAGAACCTGAGATAAGCTCAAGTGGCTCGTGCGTTTGTATTTGCTTTTTGAGGGCATCATGCCATGGCGTAAGGCTGAGGTGGCGAAATTGATCTGCGCGGCCAGCTGGCTGTTACGCTGTTGGTAACGATGAGGCTTTAAATCACAATTCAGCTAAGTGGCCATTCAAATACAGATACTCTATTTTGGGAATAGCTGTACATAGATGCAACCGAAATCCAAGTGGATCTTGCCTGAGATTTGATACTATATCACGCCTCGAATTCGAACCCAAACTCATCAAGGAATAGATGGGACTGTTGCTCGTCTTCAACACTCCCGTCGATCTCATGACACTCAAGTAAATATTCTGACTAGTGATTGGATGATATGAAATATCCACACCGCAGTCTAAAAGCAAGGCTCTATGTTATAAGCCGGGGTATAAGGGGGCCGATCACGTGTCGATCGGCTAGTGAACCGCCCCGTTCTTCCCGTTTTCTCTCTCCCCGATCCTGGTACGGCATGTTGAAATAAGCTTAAGTGGCTTTCCGGCTGACTGGTTGGATTCCTTTTTGGGGGTTAAGCTTTGTCGGGCGGGAGCTTGTGGCAGGTCTGGCGAGGGTTGGGTAAATTGTGGCTAAGTATTGTCAGATGGTTTCTCGTTGGACTGGATTTGTGATATGGTATAGCTACTTGGATTGGTAATCGATATTTGAGGAGAAGTGAAATTTTGTATATTGAGCTATGCAGTGATGTACTCTTGAACCTAGAGCGGAGACATGACTTGAAGGGGGTGGTGCACGTGATTTGATGGGGGTGTTTTTGCTCTCGAGTTCTGGCTTGTTTGGAAGGAAGGAAGATCGGGTTAGTTCTCTGTGTGGTAAGCTTCCTATGAGAGTAATTTAGTTGGAGAATCATAGGAGCTTTCTTACCTGGGTAAGTACTAATTGGGCGTACGCAGATACTTATACCTCCGTACTGCTCCATGTAATTATCAGGAATTCTCAAATATAAATTTTTGATGACCAAGGAACTATCCATTCGTTACTACATGTTCCCCGCGTGTATGTTTGAATTTAATAGCTTGCTCTTTTTATTGGTGCATTAAAGCCTTGTTTACTTGGAGTTGGAATTGGAATTGGAAGGTTCCGATTCGTATTCCAAGCAGAGGATCCAAGCGATTGAGAATTACTTTGCCATTTTCAGCTACCTACCCATTTCAGCCAACTGAATGACTTTCAGCAACATTCTTAAGTATATGAACAGGCACAATGAGACCTGAGACTTGACATTATTCTTTGATAGTCGGCTGCTCGCTCATAAATGCAAGATATAGCAAAAGAATGACTACCTCGGACTGAAACTAAAACCAAGATGTTGAAACTGTTGATCATTTCCAGTAGATGATCAGCGTACCTGATGGTTTTGATTTTGATAAATTCTATCCATAGATGTTGAATTATCCTCTAGTTTAAAGTTAGAGCTGGCTGGGGCCGCTTTTGAATACTGCTGGGTATTGGGTGGCAGTTACGGGAAAAGAACTTATGTGAATACCAACAAGTAACATGGGAGGATTCCTTTCCGTCTTCGGCCAAAACGAAAGCGTTACTATATACCCGCAGCAAAACCGCAAGCTCACCGCATATCAAATTCACAGCCATTTGCACATGGATATCCTTCTAGCTGGTGTCAAAAACCGCGAGTGGGAGGTTTAAAAGCGCGGTCGCGGGAAGGATGTTTCTAGGGTCTACGATACATTTAAAGATGATTCATAGGGTGAGAATCGATGTTTATGCCAGGGGGGCTATTTGCTGTGAAAGGGCTGTGAGGTGTAGTAGTTAGAATCTATAATTCTCTTGTGAATTATATGATACAATTGTAGAGCAGAAAAATTATAAGAAATTCAAATCCAAAAACTGGTCAATTCAAGCATTGGGACGCTTGGTGAAAGAAAGACCGGTTTATACAGTAAAAGTCAGAGTTCAAGTGAAGGAGGTGAGGCACGTGCCTTGGCGGGGTAGAGCGGGGCAATCCAGGCGGGGTGGAGAAATCGTGGCGTGACGCCTACAAAACCTCCACAAATCCCCATACTCACTCCATTTCAAGTCGTTTCTCATTACAATAATCACTTCACGATCGAAAAATATCCCTTCTGCCCTAAGAGCAACGTCAGCTGAAGCAAAGAATTTTCCTACTTGCATTACATTGGGTGCAAGTGGAATGAGCCAAAGAAGCAGCTAAGCTCCCAGAAAACGCCACCAGAACCCGATGGACCCTCAATCTAGCCAATGCCCCATATATTCGGCTTTACACTCGAGCTCAACGGATCACAGATTTAATCCTAAGCCGCATCTCCATATTTTCAGGACGAGACTTCCAACCAAACGACTCGAATAAACGCCATCATCGTTGTCGTCGTGATGACTGTGAATGAGATGCCGCTGAGAAATTGAACTGGTGACCTTGATGTCACGAGGCATCGAGGCTTCGTTCAATTGATGGATGGATGTTAGCGCGCTGATGTCCTCGGGTCTTGGGGCACAGTCAGCTTAAAAACGGTAACTTCCCTGTTTGTCTCAATTTAATTATTTTGCTAATGCCTGCTCTCTCTACCGTTGCCCGTGTACCAAAATTATGCAGTACCGGTCTCGGTCGGGTTTTCTGCAGGCTGCAGGTAGTCTCGCGTACAAGGGTACGGTAGAGTACTTCTGGTACTCCGTACAGAAAATACGAGCGAGCAAAGAAAATTCTTTGAATCGCTTACTTTCGGGGCTTGAAAGCGTCAGTGGCGGGGGGGCGGGGGGCGCGTCACGCGTTGAAGCTCGAAAGCAACTCGGTGAACTTGGTCTGAGCTCATCGGACAATTCTCCGAGCGGGCAACGGACGTTGGCTGTGTCACCATGGTCCATGAGTCCATGACCAATGAACCCGGTATGTGGGGCTAACGAGATAACTTCCAAAGTTCGAAGTCGGGGGTGCACAGAAAACCCCAGCAATTGCAGCAATCCGATTTCATACCCGAAATGTAGAGCTGCATCCAAATGCCAAACTCGTACGAAGTTGTACTGGCGTGCAGGGATTGTCTAAAGTGGTGGAACCTTGTGGCGGCTTGATAAACTGCACGACACCGCTTTGGCTTAGCACCATGCCAGTGCCCGTTCCAGGATTATTGAGATATTAAAAATTCCCGTCGCTCGGGGAAGAAGCGACAGGAAGGAATTCTTCTATTTCAAGGTTCACAGAAACTCTCCCTCGGTCACTAAAATGCAGTCTAAGGTCCCGGGGCCATGGAGTTGTTAAGGGTAGGGTACCTGCATACTAAACAGAGGATGGATGGATGTTTGTTTCAACCCAAAAAGCAAAAAATACAGCAAAAGGAGAATCGAGTCGGCGTCTGACTTGGCAACCTTACTTCAAGCCTCCCGAGTCCCGAATGATCCGTACCGTAAAGTTTCTAGCTCTGGCACAGATCAAGAAGTGCGAAGCATATGATTCTACCAGAAGTGGGGATCGAGCACAACGGCATGCACCAACCTGGATTTTTGAAAGCTCTGGAGAAAACCTGAAGGATGTCGAAGTTTCTCATCCTGCATGACGACGAATTGACAGGATTCAAATCGAGTCTCAAAGCTAGCGGGTACTTGTGTGCCGTCTTGTGACCTGTCCAGGGTTTAAGTTCTAGATCATATTACTATTAGGTGAGCTTTGTTGACTTCTAACCTCAGTATCTTGAGGTTCATTCCAGTTACTAGGTCAGCTTTTTTAACGTGGCAACTTCAAAAATGGGTGCGTATACGATGTTCTAATAGCGCGATGCATCTCTGATTCATGAACGCGGAGGTTTCATACCGTCGGTACGTAGCTAAGCCTGATACAGCATGGGGATAAAAAGTTCACATGTTTCGAGGGAATTAGCTTGTCATTGACTAAAATAGAAAGTTCTCGAGCAGCTCTAGCCTGGGATCTACTGCTACTAGTAGGTAATAGGATCTGATGCTGGCGGCCGTGTGAATAGTCACGTGTGTGCGCCACCCAAGGGAGGCGCCTGCATGGCTGACGCCATGATGCGGCTCTTTTAGCCTATTATTGCCGCGTTATCTTGAAGTGCTTGGTGGTTTATAAGCCTATATAAGCCTATCTAAGCCTATCATGGCGAGCTTGGTCGTCGTCTTGACTTGGAGCTCAGAATTCTTGTCGATTCTTGACAATCAACCAGACAACATTCAAGACAGTCAGCAAGCGCGGCAAACGCCGATCACTACCTAACGATACCCTAGCTCATCACGTAGGAGGCTGTCAGAAAGTCATCACATCCACCACGCGAAATTTGACGTAAGTGACTACCGCTACACCTTCTCCCGATACGTTCAAGAGCACCGAGATAACACCTGGACCCCATGCTAGATTGCGGGGTTTGCGCTTGGGATGCGCTTGGCTGCTTGACGGAATACAGGGTTTCTACAGGGTTCTCGCCCACATCCCTCGCTGCAACGCCCTATCAGCTCCGGTCGCAATAGTAGCTTGCCCGCTAAAGCTCTACCTTACAGGCCTGGAGCTTGCTTTGTCGGTGTCTCCGCGTGGAGTCCGGAGTACTGGAGTCGTGGAGAACAGGGGGAAGAGGATTCATTTTCAAGGGATCCCACCACTCCAGCACGCTCGCGGCGGTTGGGTTCAGTGAGCACTAAAGAGCGCTAAAGATCCCCTCTTTCTCGCCATCTCTTTTACTTTTATCCCTCCCTCCCCCCAGAGCTCTCCAACGTCCATTGCTTCTCCTCACCACATCAGTGTGCCCTCACACTCACACTTAAGCAATTCACAGCTTCTGAACGCCGCCACAATGTCCGAGAAGGAGGGTGTCGCGACAACGCCGCCGGCCTATGTTGCTCACGATGAGAAGCTCCCTGCGGGTGAGCAAGAACCGGTGGCCGCTACCGCTCGTCGCGCTTCCGTCGCGCTCAACCTCGTTGAGAATCCGTTGAAGGTACGCTACAGCTTTGAGTTACCCTTCAAACCATTCACGCTGACTTTCTTCCCTTTCACAGCGCTTCACCCATGAGCAGACGGTCCTCGATGCTCAGACTTTCGCCGAGTCGAATGGGCTCAGTGAGCACTCTGCACTATTTGGTCGGGCTGCTTTAGTTGCCCGCGAAGGCGACCGCTTCGAGCACATTAATGAGCTCGCTGACGATGAGCGCGCTGCACTCATATATGAGCGCGACCACAAATGGCACGGCCCTAAGATGCTCTGGTACTCAATTGCCCTGTGCGCCATGGGAGCCGCCACCCAAGGATGGGATCAGACTGGATCCAATGGTGCCAACTTGTCATTTCCCCAAGAGTTTGGTATCAACAGTGGTACAGGCCGAGATGAATGGCTTGTAGGACTCATAAACTCCATCATTTTCTTGACCGCCGGTCTTATGTGAGGGCATCACCCAACCGGTTCTATAAATGCATTGCTGACTAGTTTTGATGAAAGTGGTGCTTTCATCGTCGATCCGCTCAACAAATACTTGGGCCGACGAGGCGAGATTTTCCTCACTGCTTGCTGCCTCACGGCCACGCCAATTGGTTCCGGTTTCGCACGGTCATGGCAAGGTCTCTTCGCCGCACGATTCGTCATGGGTATCGGAATTGGTGCAAAAAACGCCACAGTTCCCATCTTCTCGGCTGAGATGGCCCCTGCTCGAATTCGAGGCGCTCTTGTCATGTTCTGGCAACTCTGGGTCGTTGCTGGTGAGCTACTTCCTGATATTCATATGGAACTGCGGCTAACTGACATTCACAGGTATCTTTTTGGGTTTCTGTGCGAACGTTATTGTCAAAGACGTTCCTAGAATCGCTTGGCGTCTCCAGCTCGGCTCGGCATTCATCCCCTCTTTCCTTCTTGGATTGGGTATTTGGTTCTGTCCCGAGTCTCCTCGTTGGCTCATGAAGCATGGAAAGGTTGCCAAGGGCTTCCGATCGATGGACAGATTGCGTGATCATCCCATCATTGCCGCAAGAGACTACTACTATTCGTACATTATCTACGAAGAGGAATTGAAGTTGGCCGGTGGTTTGAACTATTTCACCCGTATGTGGGATTGTTTCCGCATTCCCAGAATCAGACGTGCCAACTACGGCGCTTCGACCGTCATGATTGCTCAGCAGATGTGTGGCATCAACAGTAAGACGCGTTGCACCTCACTTTGCGCAAGATTCTTCTAACATTTTGTAGTTATCTCCTTCTACAGTTCGACCATTTTCAAACAGGCCGGGTACAATGACACCCAGGCATTGTATGCATCCCTCGGTTATGGTGCTATTCAGGTCATCTTCACTATCCCTACTTTGTTCCTCATTGACACTAAGGGCCGACGAACTCTGACATTGATTGTGGGTGCTTCCCTTTCCAGTATAAAAGACATGACTAACCACTTGGTTCATTAAAGACTTTCCCCTTGATGTGCATCTTCTTGCTGGCTGCTGGTTTATCCTTGTTGAAAAAAGATGGCTCCAAAGGATCACAGATCGGACCGGTTGTTCTGTGAGTCTTCAAAGTCTTTCTCGATCCTATATTCATACTGACCGTCTGCCAAGATTCGTTTACCTCTTCACGATCGCCTACTCCCTAGGAGAAGGACCAGTTGCTTTCCAGTACTCAGCCGAGGTGTTCCCTACCATTCAGCGTGAGCAAGGAATGGCTTGGGCTGTTTGCATTAACAACACTTTCGGTCAGCATCTCCCCAAGCGCCTTGATGATCACTACTAATGTAATTCGGTGTAGCTGGTATTCTCAGTTTGACATTCCCGCGTATGGTACATGTCATGACTCAAACTGGTGCTTGTAAGTGATCACTGCTATAGTTAGCTGCAAGGCAACTCGCTGACTCTAAATTTAGTCGGATTTTATGCTGGGCTTAATTTGATAGCTTGGTTCATGATCTTTGCGTTCGTGAGAGAGACTAAGCAACTGACCCTGGAAGAAATTGACCGTAAGTCAAACATTTTATCCACTGCCCCTGACCATGAACTGACCTTTTCTTTTCTTACAGAGGTCTTCTCGGTCCCCACAAAGACTTTCCTCGGCTACGAGCTGAAGGTTTGGCTTCCCTACTTCATCAAACGTCACATTCTCCGCCAAAATATCATGAAGCCACCGCCAATCATCGAGAAGGCCGAAGGTACCTCTTCGGACGAAGATGTTGTTACTGCGTAAAATATTTCAGCAATATGAGCACGAAGGCGTGCTGGATAGGCATAATCACAGGTGTGGTGGTACGGGCCAAGGAATATGAATTACTTTCTTTCGGATCGGACAAGATAGGTATCTCCTGAGTAGAAGGACGTAATAAAGGCTTTTGCAATAGCTAGAGTTTCACCCGTTTTCGGATGGTATACCACGGATAATAAACTACTTTTGCGCCTAAACCATTGCTCTCCTTGCCCGTTCTTCCATTTGGGCACTTGCAATTTACAAGGTTGGCTCGTTTAAGCCACTTCGACCCTTCCAGTGAAGAGACTATTTTCCATTCTTACCTTCCTACCGTATGAAAGGTACTCAATTCACACGCAAGAAATTATGAGTTTTCAATTGACATCAGATTTTCGATTTCCATCACCTTTAAAATCTACCAATCACTTCCACAACAAGAATCCAAGCCGTCCCCACGTCAGAATTTTTTCCCATCGTATGATCCTCCAAAAAAAAAACCACCCCCCAGAAAGCGATCACTGCCCTTTTAGGAAGGTATACAAGACAGCGGCACGGGGGAGATGAGGGATCCACGCCGCGTGGCTGCATACGGGAACGCGAAAAAACAAGGTGAAACCGGAAGAGGCGTTTGCTGTTGGGTGGCTCGGGAGATTGATCAGCGGGATTGCGATCGCCGTGTGCCGAGTGCGGAGAAGCTTGGGAGTGGCATGCTAATGAGGTGTGAATTTGCTGAAATAGAATCGAAGGAAGCCATTTGAAAATTTGCAAGTAATCATATTTTTTTCCAAGTTCATAGTTCCGTTGATTGATTTCTCGCGCAGGATTTCTCTTTCCATTTGAGTAGAGAGGCATGTCGATGATTCCAGGTTCCACCAAACCACGAAGGCATCAAGACAGCGCAGCCATTGGAATCGTCAAGAGCAAACAGAATATAGTTACAGTACAATTGAATTTTCAGTATACCTAGGATCTCAAGTGAAAGTGCGCGTGTGCGCGTCCTCCTGGCCAGAAGTTACCACGTGATCCGTCACCTCTCCTCCTTTCATTTTCTCGGGGAAGAAGACAGCAGGCAGCATTGATTTTTTGTCCTGTTTCTACATTATGATTCGTTCTCAATTGTCGCTCCAAAGAGCTTGCTATTTCTTATAAATTTCTATATGTACATATCAATAGATAATTTCATCAGAACGGCCTACCGCGACACTCAGAACGCCTAGTGGTTCAATTTTATATTGTATAGTTCATCTGAGCTAGAGAACAAGGATGAAGATTCGGACAGATAGAATCAGATGGTTGTATGTTCTTCGAAATGCAACTCAATTTACGAAGGAAGAGCTTGAGTGAGGGCGGCTGTACAATTTGACTTGATTGGAGAAATTGCTTCGTGGGATTTTGTTGTTTGCTTGTATAGGGGCGTTTTAAAGTTAGATAATAGTTTTCTTTCACATTTGCAATTTTTGGGGATGTGTATTTTAAAGTCGGTGGCTTGTTCTGGTCTCGGCAATGCAGCTCGGTGATAGCTACAGGATATTTTCTTCTACGGACTTTTATGCCGTGTCGACAGACACAATTCTGTTGTTTGGGGCGACTAGCATAGTCGGACAGCGAGCGGGTTCTGACTTGAACGGTTGATGCGGGCATCACCTCTAATTGCTGGTTTTTGTTTAAGCAAGAGAAACATTTCCGCGAACGACGATCTTTTGAAGTAAGCCAATATTAGCCCGCTGCCTGCCAGCAGCTTACACGTTGTTCCTTTCATGCATACGAGCAACTTTTATGAAATTGGCAAACCCGAATCCGAATCCGAACTCAGTTGGACCGATTTCGGATTTCGATTGAGGAACCAATAATCTCTGTTCATCGTTCGTGTGATCTAGTAATGTCATCATTCTGAGCTCGAAAGAAGCTGCTATTTAATTGGTCTGTTTATGCCATTTCGAAGAAATTTTCATGCAATTTCCTAGTTTCCGTTGTGATAGGTTTGACCTGTCACAGAGCCTGTGACATGGTGACGCGGGCAACCCACCGGCGCTGGCACGCTGCATCGGCTCTGAACATACCAGCGGGTAAAGATAATTGATTTCTGTCATTGCACTTCTACGTCCTACAAGTCTTTCGAATTTTACTTTCTGGTGAAATTGTGCGAACATTTTTCAGCGCACCTTGATATGAGTTGCATAAAGTTTCGAGGACGAACTAGTGTCTCCTTAATTTGTCCGAGTTGCCAATGCTGGAAGGTATGCACGACTACCGTAGGCCGGGACGACGCTACAGTATCGTCTTTTGAGATATTCATGGTTCTTTTCTATGAAAACGTGCCTCGTGAGAGTTCCTCGAGTGTTTTACGAGATTTGCATGTCCAGATCTCGAAATCATTTCCGGCATCAGTCTCATTATAGAAGACTTCAGAACTTGAAAAGAGGCTCAAGTGCAGGTGCCCCTACCATGAGTGATTTGGAAACATCTCAATTCCCTGTGAATGGGATATTCAAGGCTCACCATATCGTCACCTGAGGATGGATTGAGGTAAGGAGACAAGTCAGCTGCCTCACTCTTCACCGGATTCTTAGTGCGGTTTAGTTTTGAGGAAAGGAAAGGGGCATGGTGTCACTAGAACGGCACGCAACCTTTCAATTGTTCTTTTGTGTGTTCCTGTTGTTCATAAAGTTTTGGGCCATGTTGGCACTGTGTCGAGACAGGAGGACCGTGAATAAGCTGGCAGCATTTAGGATTACATTCCTTGTCTCATAATAATACAAATTTCCCTGCAAAGTCCCTTTCAAACTCCCTATCCCCGTCTAGGCCCAAGGTCCTGCGCCTCATTCATGCATCCCGGAAGTTATCCGCTTACGCACAGACCAAAGGACAGCTTGGCCACTGGCATTGAGTTGCGCAGACAGTTGGGCATTGTTGAGTGATGGTCATAGTAAGTCCATCGTCTCCGCAAAGTCCCTTTTTACTAGTGTCAGCATGTGGAATTGAGGTGAAGAGGTAAGCGGAACATACAATGCAGTTGGGTGGGAATCCATCCTCATGAGGAGGACAGACTTGACAGTAAGAACGGCCTGGAGTGCAAGCGCCTTCACGAACTTCGAGAATGGTGGGGTTTTGGGGAAGAGCGGTGGCGGTCATGGTGCTGATGATGCCAAAGGCGAGCGTGGTGAGGGTAAAGAACTGCATTCTGATGTCTTGGGAGGGATAAAGTTTGAAGTGGCTTTAATTGTACTGAGGGAGAGTATGCTTAATATGCTTCTAGGAGAGTATCTGGGAGGAAAATCTTCCCTTTAAATACATTTGCCATCTTTAGGCGGTGCCGAAATCTCCTGAATTTATGTTGGGAAGCAAAATGAGCGTTTGGTACCGTAACATCTGCCTATCCAGACTTTCCGGGCTGAAGCTGACATTTGTACGACTTTAAGTGAAATGCTTGGGGGTACTGGGCATGATATAAGCTCGAAGCGACCAGTAATCTTCTTGAATTGCCATGCTGAACTTAAGCGACACGTGAACCTGGTGCGTGGAAGAGGCGCAAGCTTACGGCTCAAGTCAGCATCCAGCTTGTACGAGCCGCACAAGAACTTAATTTTGCCGCTCGTATTGCTGAGAATTTGATGACGAGGCGTGCTGTGCCAGACTTGGACCTATCCGGATGCAACAAAATCGGTCCGGCCGGTGAGAAAGCTTCGACGCCTCGTGGGATTTATTCACCTGTGTGCAAGGTTGGTAGCTCATAAAATTCATCATGGCATAACTTGGCCTCTGATGAAGGTCATCATTTACGATGAAGATTGCACATCTTACAAATTTGGTTGGCTCGCCTGCCTAGAGAGGATACCCTAGACGAATATTCAGAGACTGCTCCATGCACGCCTTAAGATATAAGACTACAGCACAAGAAATCCCGTAAGAGAAAATGCGTCCTCAGGGATGGAGGTGGTAGACTTCAAGTCAAAAATTCACACGAAGTATTTTGAACTTTTGGGGTGTATCAACCAGGGGAGTAGAACACAGACAGGTTTGGTGAACACTTCACAAGTATGAATTTTCTTCTTATCAAAAGGGCCAACAGAATACTCAGGCCAAAGAACAAAACACTGGGCATACTATATGGATTTAATGTGACAAGGTTAGAAAAACAAGAAATGACCAACTCGTGTACCGTATTAATTCAGTAGATCCGGACAGCTCTAGATGTTTAGCGTGGAAAATGAATGGCCCAGAAGCTCTCGGAAGCCTTAGTAGCGCATTTTGCCCCACTACCCTCCCGGAGTTCTCCTCAATATAACACCTCTATTATTGGAGCTAGCATAAAGTTTTGCTAGCATTTATTTATCATCAGATCAAGGAAAAAGCTTATGTATTGTAAAGGCAGATATACAACCATAAATGGAGGGAGTTCAATTGGTGTAAAATTGACTAAAGAACAAGAGTCTAGCTACAGGAAAACGCTTTATATGCATGTGGTCACGTGTCTGCGAACCACGTGCCACACCCCCTTTTCCGCTACTACAGTATTTTTGGGATTTTTTTCCCTGCACTTATGAGGGAGGTTCTGCAAGGAAGGAGAATCCACGCTAAACACCTAGCGCTGTCCGGATCTACTGAATTCATACGGTAATCATTGGACACCTCTAGTTCCTCTTAACTTCTTTGACATGCATGGTGCCTACGACCCGCTAATAATAGACTTTATGCGATCATGTGCTGTGTAGTAATAGAAAAGTTCAATAGATACTATTATCAAATAGATATTCAAGCTAAAAGCTGGGTTGACAGATCAGCAAGAGAATAGAACATACATGCACGTGATGGACAGGAAGACAAAAATCCCAGGCTGAACAAATTCCTTTCGCTCATACACTCATATGAGTACATACGCTATGTGAAGCAGTAAACCCTGAAGATACGGAACCCTAATATATTCATTTTTGGGAACATTAAGTAATTATAAATTGTCACGTGGTACTTCTCATTCTGTCCCGGGCGGCACTCCTGCTGGTTGGCAGCTTGACAGCTTAAGATATGCTGCGTACGTTAAGTGAAGACGAACAGTTGCAAAAGAGGGTCTTCAGCAGAAGGGACTGTGGGAAAAGAGGATTCAGGTGGACTCTGACAATAATATCATATTTCTTAATACTATGTCATCGAGGAGGGACGTTCTGCCATCGACACGAAATTTGACAGCAATGGGCTTCATATCTGTGTATTCAGGAGAAGAGGCGAATAAGATTGATGTGAAGGAGAAAAGTAATCGCTAGAGGAAGAGCCTTTGGGAGTTGCAACCATCCGTATCGTGTTAATGACAATGGAACCCGGGTATTCGCGCTATGCATGTGCATGGAACGCTTCCAAAGCATCTCAGAACTTCTTGCTGACGATAGATTTTGGAGTTCGATACCAGAGAGTTGGCAAGCTAGGTAGGGAACAGACTGTTGACGGTGAGGTGACCAAGCGCGGCATTCTGCTTTGGTATCATAGCATTTCCTGGCATCTGAAGACTTGGAAATTTCCGGAAGTCATGGTGATCAGAGGGGGAGAGTGGTATGAGTCGCGGATGGATGACATTCCCTCCCAACATCTTGCAAGCTCTATCATGGTTGAAGGCTGTGTACCAGATTACCCCCCCCCCCCCCCACTCTTGTATGTTTGGCATTTCTTCATGCCTTCGGAAGGTATGCGGCTAGCAAAGATATCCAATCATGAGTCAGTAAATACTCCAAAACATTCTGCATATATATTCCCATTTGAGGGATAATTTTGACTTTCCTGGTAGTCAAATGGCTCTTTCTTACGAGAAGCTGGGCCCCCAATGAAGTTAACGCCCGAACGAGCCCCTGATGCAAGAGCGACCGAGGCCGCGACTGGAAAATGGCAGAGATATTGATGCCCCCGGGAGACAAAGCCACCAACTATGGCATTTGAAAAGGAAGAGGTTTCTTGGCCCTGTGGTATTGTTGCGCTTCACAGGCCGCGCATATTCCTGAGACAGCACAATGTGTGACTTGCTTCGCCGTGCTTGTCATTGGGAGGCTCCTTTCCAATTCTGGGCGAAACATGGACGAACATAAGATTTGAAATTGAAAATCAATATCGCCATCGTAATGCAACCATCCCACTCGGGCACGGCACAGAAACGATTCTGGGTGCGTCAAACCTATCAGCAGTTTCCTTTTCCAATGATTCGGGCGCGTTGCATTCTGTCAACGCCCGTTCCAATTGTGCGCTGCTACTTTGGTTGCATATTGAACACCGTATCCGTGGAACCGGTAACCCATTTAAAGCCATCCCCACCCACATCATCGTTCTTTCCGTTCTTTCATCGATGCATACGAAAAGTTGCTGAGAACTCTTTCGTCGAGGTGCAGCTTTTGGCCTCGGCGGGAATCCCTCAAGACATGGCTCTTCAACGCCTCAGACCAAAAGCGTTATAACACCGGGACCAAACATCAGCGCTGAGTCCGAGTGGGTGGTCGGTTGATTTTGTTGTTGATGAGAGAGAGGGATCACCAGGATCAACGCGATGAGGTAGTGAGACGCTTGGTTCGGCGCGCGATCCGTGCCGTAGGTCGCGCTATCAACGTTCTCGCTACCGCAACTCAAGAAAGAAAAAGAGCTTCAAGGTTTCTGTATTCTCTGTCATATCGAGGTAGTTGAGGATCTGTTTGGCTAGCTATCGTGATATTCGGAATCACCAGCTGCACGGTATCCTTTGCTGACTTTATCGGCCCGCACGGGTTTCTGGCCGGGGATATTTGTATAATTGGCGGAAACTAGTCGGCGCGTTCTACACTCACTTTCCAGCCTCACTAAGCCATAGCCAGTGGGGGTTTAGCCGGTCTCTGCATGCCCCTTAATACGTTACTCCTCAATGGTGGTTTCTTGATCCTGGCAATGCACAGAGGCATGTCGTGTGTGACCGACTGCACCCCCATCATTCAGTGACCTATCAACAATATTCTTGTCCCGACGACAAGCCGCGACCTTTTTCAAAACTTTGTGCTACCAGCAAACCCCGTGGGCCGGCACCAAGACCGCTGAAAGACTCTCCGAAGGAGGGGGTGGCCGGTGGTGGGAGGGGGGCGATCCTATTTGTGCTAGAATTCTTTATACCCCGGGCCTTATTACTTTGTACGTCCCTCAAATTCTACTAAGTTTCGCTTTTTAAGTGAATTTTGGGAAATTCCTCTCACCACAACCCTCAATTTCTAAGTCAATTACTTACAATGGCGTCAAAAAAAGAGAGTACCCCTGTCGTTGCCACCTCCGGGGCGACTGAAGGACCGTCAAAGGGACGGGTTACTAGAATGGCAACGATCGAAGATGACGACGAACGGCTACTGGCCCAGATTGGGTACAAACAGGTTTGAGCTCAAAGGCTCCGGACACTTTGACTATTTTTAACACCGGGGCAGGATATGAGTCGGCATTTCAATCAATGGTCAATCTTGTCCTATGCAATTTCTGTGCTTGGAGTTCTAGGCTCAGTCCCTGCTACCTACGGTACACCGCTCACTCTTGGGGGGCCAGCGGCTGCAGTATGGGCTTGGCTAATAGGGTCGATAATGGCTTCATTCACATCAGCTTCAGGTAATATCACCTGTTTGCCAAATTCATATGGCAGTAGACCTAACACTCCGTAGTTGCCGAGCTTGTTTCTGCATACCCGACCGCTGGCGGCATGTACTTTGTCACGAAAAGTGTCGTACCTCCAGAGCACGCAGCACTGTGGGCGTGGACTATTGGGTGGCTGAATCTCCTGGGTCAAGGAGCCGGCGTGGCAAGTGTATCTTATACAGTAGGACAGATGATACTTGCCACGGCAACTATGAACTCCAAGTTCGACGATGCTACTGGCACATATGCCTACACCCCGTAAGAACTTCTCCTCTTTGGGCTCCAAGTTCTATGCTGATATATCTCAAGCACACCACTGCAAATTGTTCTCCTAACGATAGCTTTCCTTGTCTTTTTCGGTGTGATATGTTCACTCACTACCAAAAAGCTGCACGAAATCGAGTTGTGGTTTGGGCCGATCAACTTACTAGGGTCCATAGCAATTTGCATCGCACTCCTTGCTCTTACACCTAACAAGCAAGACGCCAAATGGGTCTTTGGACACTTTGTCGATGGCTCTGGATGGGGAACAGGATTTTCATTCTTGCTCTCTTTCTTATCGGTGGCCTGGGTAATGACTGACTACGACAGCACCACTCACATGTCAGAGGAAACCCATGATGCAGCCATTCGAGGACCCAGAGCTATCAGATGGTCGGTAACCATTACGGGTATCGTAGGGTGGTTTATGACCGTCACACTGTGCTTCTGTATCGATGACCTGGACGACATCATCAAGACTCCCACCGGGGTGCCTGCAGCCCAAATCTTCCTGAATGCTGGAGGCAGGAGGGGTGGAACCGCGATGTGGTTTTTCGTGGTACTCGTTCAAGTTTTCACTGGGGCGTCCGCAATGATGGCAATGACCCGTATGGCTTACGCTTTTGCTCGGGATGGAGCTATTCCATTCTCAGGGTACAATATTTTCCCCCACGTACCCATGATCAAAGCTAACGCAACACGAATAGCTTCTTTTCCAAGATCAACCCATACACTCGCACTCCGGTCAACGCCGTCTGGCTTTGCGTCCTCTTCTGCAGCTGTATGACTCTCATTGGGATCGGCTCAACCCTGACCATTGTAGCCATCTTCAACATCACAGCTCCAGCTCTCGACTTTTCCTACGCTTTGGTCATACTTGCCCGCAACGTCTATGCACACCGCATCCAATTCATTCCCGGTCCCTATCAACTCGGCATGTGGCAGAAGCCAGTCAATGCCGTGACTTGTACCTGGGTATTCTTCATCAGCATTGTGCTTTTGTTCCCAACCATCAGGCCTGTGACTGCACTGAATATGAACTATGCTTCAGCGGTGGCAGCCTTCATTGCCCTCTTTAGCTTGGGGTGGTGGTTTGCTGGTGCGAGGAGGTACGTATTTTGAATATCTAAAGAGGATTGTGCTGATTTATTAACAGGACTTATAACGGCCCGAGGACACAAGAACTGCTTATTCAGGTCAGTACCGAGGAAGGTAGTGCGGACGGTGAGGGCGATGGCGTGGAAGAAGATGCTATGTCTTCATAGCGAGGTCGACACGAATTCGGGTCAAACTTTCCATGCATCACGTCTCCGACTGAAGGGAATGCGAAAATACATGGCTTGACTTGAACGCTGTGTTATAAAGCGTAGAAATAGTTTCAATTCCCAATGAATCCGTAAATCTTGAGTGAGATCTGGTGAAAGCTGGAGTATCTCTTGGGCAACCATTGCTCGACCATTTGTGTTGCGCTCCATGAACCGAACTTTGTGATGGGCAACATGCAGTACATACATTTGAAAGATCGAACGGAGACGTAGCCCCAAACGACGTATGTACAGAGATCTAATTGAAGCCAGGCTAGTATGTACACCACATGCAGCATCCGTTCCTTGCGCAACAACAAATTACTGTTCGGACTCATTGCCACACTTATGACGAGATCTGGAGAGCAATTTCGACTAGGTTTAACCAGACTTGGGTCTAGAAAAGCAGCCCATCCCTTGACACTTCAAGTCAAACCAATCCAACACCACGGTCGCATTTGTCTGAATGTCATGCGTAACACCACTGGCGTTCGTAGCTTGAAACGCATTCCCATAAACGTATGTCGTCCAGCCATTATTGGGACTGTTTGCCAGCGTCTTGACAGGGCTGCTAGGAAGGCCCAGCACAGCAGTCCACTCCTTAATCTCTTCCTGCAAATTCTGGGGGTATAGAACAGTGTCTGCACTCCCATGCAGAACATGCATCTTCGGTCGATAACCCGTATAGCCGGGATACGCAGCTTGTACAATAGCTTTCCATTGCTCGGGCGTTTTGATAATCTTCCCCGTAGCACAGTCGCCATTCCAGAAATCATATCCGTTTGCTGCGAAGCAACCAAATGCTACCCCAGCCCAGGCACTACCTGCCGCGAAGATATCGGGATACGATCCGAGCAGGACATTCGTCATCATAGCCCCCGAAGATGTCCCCATGGCAAACACTCTAGTGGGATCCGCATTGTATTTCTCCAGCGTATATTTCACCATGCTAACAATGCCCTGCGAATCTCCTCCGCCATTATGTGTGAGCGTTTGGTTCGATGAGACGTCCCAGCATTTGTCGGCGTTTGGAGAGTCGGGGAAGATCATGATATAGCCATAGGTATCTGCCAAAGTCGCAAGTTGTGTGCCTGTGAAGCACGCGTGCGCATCGCCGTGACACCAGTGGGGATTGACGAGTATAGGAGGCTTGGCTTGGAGTTTGCTCGGGAGGTAGAGATAAAACGTCGCATTGGTGGGGTTTGGACCGAAAGACGAGGAAGGAATCTGAATGAGGCTGTTTGCTGCTCCCGAGACGACTGGGAGAGCTGATAGGAAAGCTAGGCTAGTAGTGAGGAGGCCTCTAAAGGCAGACTGAAGCTTGAACATGTTGACAATAGCAAGGAGGCCAAAGGAAACAACAGTGAGAAATGAACAAACCTGAAGACAAAGCTCTCATTTTCAGTTGAACTTTCCATGATTTTCAGCCTGGATCTTTGAATAAAATCCGCAGACCTACGTTCCGTTGTTCAGGAGGGGTCAAGTTCAATATGGAAAAGGAGAGAGATTTTTCCGTCATGGAATTTCAGGTTCAACCCCTCTTGCTTAGTAAGTTGCGGGAAATAGTCACCTGATTACCCCTGAATAATGTCTGTCGTGCTAAATAGTGAATATACCTATATATCTCATTTATACCTACTCAAGCCTCTGCTAACGTCTTGCTTTGGGGTTCTACTTGCACGTTGAGGCAGATTATACCAGTCACGTGCCAATGTAGTAACTTCAGAGTTGGTACGAAGAAGCTTCAAAATCTCTGGAAAGCTCAACATACATCTATAAATCTTATTCTCAATATGACGAGAACAATGCTCAGGGTTATGTTCAAATATGCCTGTACATCCGCAGCTATTGGAGTCGCTCTCTACGCCACATTCATTGGACTCCTCACGACATCCTCCTTCCAAGCACATATCGTTTACCTCCACAAAATCGAGATAACCTGGTTCAAAGACCTCAATACTCCCGAAATATTTGGCTTCTTACACAATCAAGTAACACCATTCTCCATCAATTCGACTGATGGCGGTGCTCTCTATGCCTGGCATATTCTGCCGGTGGAGTTGTATCGAAAGCACGAGGAAGCCTTGATCGCTGAGCCTTCAGGCTTTGTTCCCGATATTCAGTCTCGTCTTGCTTTCAAAGTAGTCAGAGATGATCCTGATGCTCGATTGATTCTTCATTTTCACGGAGCAGCGGGCACTGTTGGATCCGGTTTCAGACCGCCCAACTATCGCGCGCTATCTGCAGGTCAGCCTGGAAAGATCCATATCTTTACCTTCGATTATAGAGGGTTTGGACGTAGTGCTGGAACTCCGACCGAGCGTGGTATTATTCTTGATGCACTTGCGGTCGTGGACTGGGCTACAAATGTCGCTGGCATTCCATCCTCCCGAATCCTCATATTTGGGCAGTCTTTAGGAACAGCGGTTAGCATTGCGGTCTTAGAACATTTTGCACTACAATCGCCACCTGTATTGTTTGCAGGAGCAATATTGGTCGCGCCCTTCGTTGATGTTATGACGCTCATGTCGACATATCGTGTTGCCGGTACAATCCCCATTGTGTCACCTTTGGCCAGATTCCCACGGGTTTTCCACTATCTGGGCACCTTCATCCGGGATACATGGTCAAGTAAAGACCGTATTGCACGATACGTCCGGGCCAATGAAGCCAATGGGGAGAAATACCGGTTGACTCTGATCCACGCGGAAGATGATTACGATGTGCCGTGGCACCATACACAGAAAGTCTTCTGGCACGCTGTCAATGCCACTGTGCCAGGGGGTATAACTTATGATGAACTTGAAAATAAGAAGAATGAGTCCAAAACAGATCTGGGCGCTGCTGGGTCTTTCATGGAGTGGCGGACTGAAGATGGCGTTATCAGAGAGGAGATATTGAAGCATGGCTTGCACGACGTGATTATGGGCTATCCCATTATCACTTTGGCTGTCATGCGCATCTTCACGTCAACCGATCCATCATTCAAGTGATTCACAGACAGGAGAGTCAATTTTGATGATACCTTTCGCGATCCATGAGCCCAGAGTTTAGTGTATACAGGTCTGAAGCTGTTCTCGGCAACACCTAAAATTTGACGGCGTCAAACATTGCGTCAAGTTCTTGCAGCGCTCCTTCCAAATGTTTCGTCAAGTGGGAAGGCAAGGCGCAGATTCCAAGCACTGCGCACCTTCCCAGTAACCACATACTCGATGTTGACTCCCCTCGAGAGTCATGGTTCACAATGGTACGCTCAATGTTTCCCCTCATTTCTTAGACTCCCAGCAGGCGCTACTCTACCACTTTCCTGAATCAAGTGATATCCAACTTCAGTGAACACAGGTGCAAAGATCATGACGGCAACCACTTGACCGAACGTCCACTGATTGTCGACGTAGGCATTACTTGTGGCATTCGCCAAATCTTTCTGAATGCCTCTGAGACGAAAGACGCCCCAAAATTGAGGGACCGTGAGGATAGTTAGTAGGATGACCCAGGCTATGACTGTGTAGAACATCCTTCGATCCCTGGAGAGCTTGGAGCATGCTCCGTTTCGAATTATCATCGTTTTGTTTGGCCACTGCCGTTCTCCAATGAACCATAGCAGTCGAATGAGGCCATAGGTTGAAACGACCAGAGAGCCAGCTGCACCAAAAACTGTCAATATTTTTTGCTCCAACGTGGTCATGACTTGTACTCCGGACAGGCACAAGTCTGTCAATTTGTTCCACTCGTCATCAGTAATTATGGTCGCACCGCCTGACCCAGCGCCTTCGCCAATTTGACTTGGCGCAAACTCTCCAATCATTTGTGAAATGAAAGTATAGAAGAAGAGCACCCAGCAGCCGCAGAAGAGAAAGAACCTGTAGCCTTCTTTTTCTCCGCTGATACACCCCAGAACCACAAGAGGATATATAAGAGGCATCATGCACAGCAACGCGATCGCCCATACGATCTGTGTTGTAATCCCACCCAGCCCATTTGCGTTGATCCCAAAGTCTCTACGCACCAAGACTACCACGCAAGATATCTGTATGCTCACAGTGAAGAATACGGCGCAATCGTAGAATATATTGCAGCCCTTGAGCAGAAGGCTTGAATATGTTGCGGAAAATCTGGTGTTGGAAGTGGAGTTCTGGAAAGCCAGGCCGAGCGCGAAAATTAATCCCAAAACCGACTCGAACACGTAGCCAACTACCATCTGGGAACTATGTGTCAGGTACTGGTATCAATTGCTCGTGTAGAAACACTCACGCCTATTCCAGAGATGTCTGCATTCCCATCCCCCCAAAGAGCATTGCAGATATTGCTCTGACAGGCCGTGAGAAGCGTTTCATTGAATTGTGTTGTAGAATTGATCGCTTGTACATAACTGGCGAAGCTAGACCTAGAAGTAAGTGCAGAGCAATTTGCGAAGTCCGCTCCAGCGTCAGAAGTCATGGCGATTTGGAAATCTCGAGGTCGTCGAAGAGAATGTCGCGACCTTCTCGGTGCACTGGTATCATTAATGCTGCGTGGCTCAACAATCTGTCACATGAGTCGATTCTCACACCACAATCAAGAAGATGAGAAATAGTGGCGGGGAAAAAGAAAGGAAAGAATTGGGAGCTGAGAGTTCCAGGCTTTGAGGCTGAAGAGGCGTCGTTCCCGCCCCCGGACCATTCGCGGGTTGCACTGCACCACCTGGTGCACCAAACGCCAAAACCAATAATTGCATCCCGTTTCGGATTCGAACTTGCAATGGCGATGCAGCGAGCGGATGAGCATAACAGTCAAGCTTGTCGCAACCAAATCTCTTGTCTCGCTCTCTTGACTACGACTTGACACTGAGATTTTGAAGCGCTGATATATTCTCCATTCCAACCATGCAAAATCGGAGCGTCACCGTTATCTTCGTACTTTTTCTAGGTCTGTGGGGGAATTCTGCTTCAGGGCTTGGCATAGCTCAGACTTCTCAAGGCTTTGCTCTGTCGCAGCAGACTCACGACATCCTCTCCGCTCCAATTCCAACTTTGACCCCATTCCCAACTGGAGATGCGACATCAAAGCCTGCGTGCTCTTGGATAAGTCACGAATTGAGCTTCTGCAACTCCATTAGTCCGGGCTTTTCGACAGCGAGCTATACTGACCAGAGATCATGTCTCTGTGACAGAAGCTGGAGCACAACAATCGGCCAGTTTACCGGCGCGGTATTCGATGAAGAAGTATCGATCTGTGCGGACTACGCCTTCACCGCACAGTTCTCGGACTACCCTAAATTAACTAGCCTGGAAAGATTTTGTTCCAGGAGTTCTCAAAACACAGGAACGCCGACTGCTTCAATATCTGTCACTGTACCCGCCTCTACCGTAGGCTCTACGGTTCCGACATCCACGGCTGCAGTACCAACCGTCGGCTCTGGCGCCGGATCATCAGCCGGTCCGATACAGAGTAAGAAATTCTCAAAATCTCGAGTGTTGACCAAGTAGACTGATTCGATCAAGACTTCACTCCTGGGCAGATTGCAGGAATTTCGGTGGGCGGCGGAGCGGCAGCATTTCTTGCGGGATTTGGGCAAGTTGGCGCCATAGCCCCCGAGAAAATTGCTATACTGATCTTGTTGCGCAGCCTATATGTCGGAATTCGAAAGAAAAAGGTACCCCGCGACACGATTTCTGGACAAGACGTAAGATATTCCATGCCAGAACAAAAAACTGCAATGGCAGAGGCAACTTAATTACTTGCCTATTGTTTGGGGGCATTAATGAGCTGAGGGTTGTTGCTTGATACATGCTGCAAAGAAGTACAGGCGGCCGGAAAGCGCGACTGAGAACAAACGGCAATTGCAGTCCAGTATCCTCCGCGAGCCTCCAGGGTCTGTGGGCAAGACGACGAGACAGAGATAGACCAAATCAGAAATCAGGACAGAAATGAAGAATGGAGCAAATGAAAGTCGGATGAGACCCAGGGATCATACAAGGAGGGGCTCTGCTGTTGAATTGGATCGCGAAGATTTCGCGCGCGACGAGTTTCGGGATCGTGACGGACGAGACTCTACGGACAGCTGGCAAATAGGTCGAGATGTAGTTAGATGCTTGATTATATGATCTTGTCTTGTTTCATTTTTCGCGTCGTGATATACTATAATGTAAAATTATTTGGTCGCGTCATAATTACTGTACGGACGTGGTCAAGACCTAGCCGCGAGAAGCCACAGGTGGCTGTGCCAAGGCCAAAAATTTTCCCTCGTGTTGGTGTCCCACTCCTTCAATGCGCACTTCAACGCGCAAACAACGCAAAATATCCAATTGATAAGAATCTTCCATATATAAAGAAAACATTTCACAATTTATAATCCTTATCAAGAGGTCGGACAGCTCCGGCCTCGAATACCCGGCGTCATGGTTCTCCACTATCGGATTTTGAAGGGTTTTGCGCTTTTACTCCAGTTTTTTCTCTAGTGAGCCGCCGTCACGGAACGATCCTGATCCACACAACACGAAAGAATTTGACAGGCTATGGAGAAATTTTCTCGGTGTCCTTGTATAAGTATTGATCACAATAGAGTTCAGTTTCAGCACCAGGTTGTTTGCTAGTCGTTCTTGCTTTTCTGTCAATATGGGCCAATCAGACGATTCCATTGCCACTGCGCCTGTGCAAGATGTTAATGAGAAGGCTGGGTCACAGCCTGGCGACGTCAGTGATCACTCTGGTGATGATGTTGAGAAGCAGGGGCTGTGCGAGTTACCTCAACTGAAGAGGAGGCTCAAGAGCAGACACTTGCAGATGATTGCCATTGGTATGTCGAATCCTGTTCCTGCCCGGACTGGCACTGATTTTTTAAAGGTGGTACCATTGGAACTGGTCTGTTCATTGGATCTGGAGGAGCTCTTGCTAAATCTGGACCTGCTGGCGCGCTGATCGGCTACATTTTCGTTGGAACTATTGTCTATTCTGTCATGCAGTCTCTGGGCGAGATGGCGACTTACATTCCGATCCCTGGTGCTTTCACTTCATACGCCACACGATTTATCGACCCAAGCTTGGGGTTCTCTATGGGTTGGATCTACTGGTTCTCTTGGGCGATGACGTACTCTTTGGAACTCACCGCAACTGGGCTCATCATTCAGTATTGGAATGCAGACCTCTCTATTGGAATCTTCATCAGCGTATTTTGGGTGGTCATAACGCTTATCAACTTCATGCCTGTTAGCTTCTACGGCGAATTCGAGTTCTGGTTCTCGAGCATCAAAATACTTACAGTCATCGGTTTCCTCGTCTTTGCGATTTGCATCGATGCCGGAGCTGGCCAGCACGGCTATCTTGGATTTCATACCTGGGGCAACCCGGGCGCTTTTGCTCCATATCTTCTCGACTCGAACGGAGCTCTTGCCAAGTTTGTTGGCTTCTGGGCTGTGCTGATTCAAGCTGGTTTCTCGTACCAAGGAACGGAATTGGTAGGTATCGCGGCCGGTGAGACCGAGAACCCAAGGAAGAACGTGCCCGCTGCGATCAAGAAGACTTTCTACCGAATCTTGTTCTTTTTCGTCTTTACGGTATTCTTCATCGGTCTCCTGGTTCCCTACGATAATCCCGATCTCCTATCATCCGCATCAGATGCAACGGCATCGCCATTCGTCATCGCAGCCAAACTAGCAGGTGTCAAGGTCCTCCCAGGTCTCATCAATGCCGTCCTTCTCTTCGTCGTCCTTTCGGCGGCAAACTCCAACGTCTACTCCGGAAGTCGTATCCTCGTTGGATTGGCTCAAGATGGCTCTGCACCCGCATTCCTGAAGCGAACAAGCAAGAGCGGGGTCCCCTACGCAGCCGTGACTTTCACTGCTATGTTCGGACTCCTTGCCTTCCTCAATCTCTCCAACAGTGGTGGAACTGTTTTTGACTGGCTCCTCAACATCACAGCTGTTGCTGGATTCATCACTTGGGCCTGCATTAACGGGTGTCACATTGCATTCATGCGTGCTCTAGCCGCACGCAATATTCCCCGCGACACATTGCCATACAAGTCGATGTGGCAGCCATTTTTCGCCTGGTACGGATTATTCTTCAATCTGTTGATCATCCTTACCCAAGGGTTCACGGCATTCATTCCGTGGAATACGTCCAACTTCTTCGTGGCGTATATCAGTGTTATTCTCTTTGCCGTGTTATATATTGGACATAAATTGGTAATGAAGACCAAGTTTGTGGGCAGCTTGGAGGCCGATATTGATACGGGGTGCCTTGTTCATGATAGTACTACTTGGAGCATCGAAGAGCCGACTACCGCATGGGGAAAGTTTTGGGCGTGGCTTGCTTAGGTTATGGACATTGATAGGCCGCGATGTCTAGATGCAATGTGTAAGATATTTCTAGCCTTATTTAATGCAGAAATAGAGACATTCGTCCTGAATCAGCGCCTGCTAATATGAAGATGTGGCGTGTTTATGTACCATTTACCAATTATTCACACAATTTAATTGCAATAGTATAATTTCATGACCATATAAAGATTTCCCTCCAGACTCCCATTATCTACCTGCTGTAGCATCACCAGAGTGGAAACTTGTCATCGACGCGTACTGTCGGATCATGATAGTATGTATACATTCCTTTTCCAAACAAGCAGCTAGCTCATCGACAATCAGCCTATTAACATTATGACAGCTTTGAGAATTCACTGATAATACTCTTATCTCCCACGCCTCACTTTCGGCCCAAGTACTCAATGAACACCACCTTGGCTCACCTGCACACATTCTCTTGACTCCGATCCTCCATTTAATACTGGAATCTCAATCATGAATAGCACCGAGTACAATGCTTGCCAGTCAATTCAGGCCCTTTCAAATTTCTGGATCGGTCCATACAACACCTGTGTATGGCTGCCCGGAAACCTCTCAACATCTCAATCCGGTGTCTCGGATCCCGTACAAGAATCTGCCGTTATCAGTTGCTGCGGAAAGAACAACCCACCGTAGTGGTGGAACTTGCCTCAAAATGAGCAGCCATCAAATGCGAACTGCACATTCCAAGCCTGCGGCATCCCCAACAATACAGGTCTGGACTTGCCGGATAGCTCACACGTTTTGGGGGACTGTCTGAGGGAGGCGGGAACGGGGGGTGATTTTTGGTGTCATTGGAACGTGACAGATGCCGAGAAGAGTTCTGCGCAGAAGTTTTATCCGCGGGATGTAAGCTGGGCGACAGTGGCCATGGCGGGCCTGATTCTGGGAATTCTCTTGGGTGGCTTGTGGCTTGTAGCTTGTCTACATATGGGTTGGGACGAGTGAGGAGTGGTTGTTTTCTGCTGATTTTTAAGCAACGCAAAAGAACGAGGGGAGGGGATGTGAGGGGACTTGATGCCGGACATCAGATCCAAAAAACGAAATCAGTTTACTCTTTTTGACTTTTAGGGATAAACGTTCGTCACACCTCGCAGTATAACATGTGCACTGAACTCATTTCATGCTCTTCAAGACAGCAGATGCTTTCCTTCGTCGCGCAGCTGCATACCAGACCCATAAAGCCTGTAGTATTCACACAGAGACTACGGCTTACATCAGCAATAATATTTAAAAGTTATCTATTCAGTTGCGAGCTAGAGGGCCATGAAAGATCTCCGACCAGGATGCGAAGCTCGATGTGATCCCATATTATTGTCACGTGGATGGCCCCCCTATGTTCTGCTCGCATGATCATTAGAAACGATGACAATGTGCATCAGGTATGAAATTGCCCTGAAGTCAAAAGCCAATCTATAGGGACAAACGAATACTTTCCCCCTAAGTCACAAGGTGCATTTATTTGGGTGCTTCTTGTGGTGGCAGGGAGTTTCAGCCACAACCCCGCTTGGAATTTAAACGAGGTTGGAATAACAACACAAATTCCAACCTCACTCCTCGCCATCATCCCAAGTGTCTACGAGGGCTCTTGATCACATCATGACTATCAGATATGGCCTCCAAGTTATCTATCTTCGACTAAGCCCTGCTTCTTGCAAGGCCGTAAAAGCTCTGCGGGGAGAGCATCACGTCCAATTCCTGTATCCTTCAAACCCCATCGCCATTCTTTACAATATTATACACGCGCCAGAAAACGACAAAATTGTGTCGAGCGCCCTCAAAGAAGTATCTTCATCGTATGGCCCTCTCGATCTGCAACTGCAGACTCCGCATCGAACACATCGAAGAGGAGGAGATCGAAAATCGGTCAATGTAACTGTAGCTTCCACTGAATTGTTGCGCCTGAGGGCGGGCTTGATGGAGAGGCTGCGAGATGCGAGGGCATTAGCACGTTATAAGCATGGTGGCGTCAAACTTCTGGCTCTCAAAGAGCATCCCGTGGAGCCGCCTTTTCGTGCTCGAATCAGCATTTGTCACAAACTTTTGCCCTATGAGGCCGACAACATGGTACAGGAGCTGGACATTGTGCTCAAGGATACGACAATGAGTAGTCTTACCGCTGTTGGATTATCGCTTGGGCCCGCAGTTTCCGTCAATAGAACACGGGAGTTAGGACAACAGGTCGCTCCTTGGGTTCATTTCCCGTTCTCGGGCAACGACAATCTCTAGCACATCATTCTACCCGAACGACTAACTGGTATAAGAATCCATATCGTAACAACTCGACCACCTCACTATTTGCATCTGCCTACCAAAGCGTTAAACCGGCTGCGAACGATAGGCCACGAATCGCTTTCTGGAGACCTCACTGCTCCCGAGTCATTGTTCGGCTTGCAGATTTATACATTTAGTCACCGTTTCTCGCTCAATACGATCGATATTGTACTTTTCTTGGAACCCTAGGGTGAAGCATTGATGTTGGAAGACTCATCCGAATTATCAACCTCGATCCGGGCTCGCATGAGGAATCAGACCACCAGATTTGGGCTGGAAGATTAGCGCGGGGGTCTATTACTGCCCCAACAAGATTGTCCATGATTTCCTACAAGTCAAGGCATTCAAGCTCAGCGGATGATTATCTCCATCAATTCATCACGTACTCGAATAAGTTCACCATCAGAGAATTGGGTAGACATTCGGCAGAGAGTTTGACGTATCATACGTATATACATCAGGCTTCTGGCTCACATAAGTTCTACTTATCAGCACCGAATCATGATAATGTGGGCATAGCCTTCAATGAGAAATGCGTTGGGACTCTTGACTGGGAGTCTGTGCCATGGTTGTTCATCTGAAGTCTGTGTTCTTCCCATAGATTGCTCAGATTGTAATCGGTTAACGGGGAGGATCCTTTCAAAGGGCAAAACTTCTTGGAATATTTAGGCTACAGTAATGGAAAGGCTGTGTAAGCTTTCTAGGCTTACTTTTCTCGTTGAATATATGCCTGATTATTTTCGGATCTGAAAAGGGACGTACTTAGCGTGAGTCTTGTCTTTAACATGCTACCGGCAAGAGCGTGAAAAACGAGCCAGAAATCATACCGAACCAAGAAAAAATCTGCGTAAATGCTTGTTCTTCGAAAGTTTGGAGGCTGGCACGCAACGAATTCTCATTGGTCAGCCACCAACTCGACAACGTCAACCGTTCCTTTGCAACGTCGACACAAGTCACGACAACTACTAGAGCTGGACGAGACTTATTGCGCCTGATGAAACTTCCTCAATCCAGATATGGCTCCTGTTACCCATAGGCTTATGAGCCTGTACATGCGACTCAGCCCCGCCTCTGTCGAGACTCTGCAAAAGATCCGAGGGTCGCACCACACTGAGTTCCCTTACCCGGACACGCCTGTTGCCCTCTTCTACAATATCGTCTATTCAAAAAATAATATGAGGCTTATCACGAACGTCCTGGATGATATATGCTCCGTGGAACGTCCGATCTCCTTGAGGTTGGCGTACCCTTTCTGGGATAAGGGGACAAAGTCCAACAAAGCCTCGATATATTACGATATAGCATCGAAGGAGCTTCTGAAATTGAGACGGGAATCCACGAAAAGACTCGGAGGCATTGAAACTGTTGAACCAACAGTGCAATCAGGCAATTTCCCGCGGAAATGCTTAATTCGGGATCAGAAATTTCCTTGTTTCAAGCCTAAAGTCGCTGTTCGACATCAGGTTCCAAGGGAATATTGCGACCAGCTTGTCGGGGATTTTGAGCGGAAATTTTCAAACGCGCCTGTTCTTACTGTCGTGGGGCTTTCTCTCGGCCCGAAAACCGGTATCGACTGGATGAAACACAGAGCGGACGTGCTTCAACTGGAACCTCCCCCTTGGACACATTTTACTTTTTCGGCTACCGAGTAATCACACTACGAGTTTCCTTTTGACGATCCGAACCTGGTGCTCTACGGGAACGTAAGCAACAGCTTTAGGCACACCATTCGGCCGACTTGGAGCTATCTCCTAGGAACCAAAGTTTCCAGCAGCAATTCAAAGATACAGCCTTCTTTGAAGTTCTTATCCTTGACACCATATATTTACTTAGAAACAACAACTATGATCCCGAAGTCTCGCTACCCTATCCTTTACCGAATTCAATTTCAATATTTCCATTAGCAGCACCCTCCGCTGCCAACAACCCACATCGAATAGCTTTTATCAGTATCGCTATACTTCATAAATTCGACAAGATTCCCATCACTCGCAGATGAGCCGCCCTTTCCAATTGCGACCATTCAATGCTACAACTCTACCCAAGTGGCCGATCCTTCGAGACACCATCCTCACCGACGCAGATCATCTCACACATCTCGAAAAGGTCACCGAGACTCCTAGCCTCGCCTGTCTCCTAGCCATGTCAGCCGCAAGAGGCATTAGTGAAGCTCGCTTTGGAGTTACGGAAGTGCTTGTTACTTACGTCAACTCATCTTGTGTAATTTCCTCGCAGATTTGCCCTTATCCGAGTTTCAGGGACTGTGGTCTTGGAGATCTGTTTTCTGGCGATCGAGATAATGAGCGTAGGTTCGTCCTGTACGCCGACCGTGGAAGTTAATTGACGGCCAAGAATGTGGGGACAAGGAATGAAGGCATTCATTCGGTGCGTAGGGAGAAAGTCATACAGATTTCCTGTGAAGAATGTTAGGTCTAACTTTCAGCAGCACTAAAAAAGACGAGGAAATAACAATGCGTTTGACTAAGCGTGACCCGTTTAGATTTTCAACTGGATGTGGCTACGAAGCCCTGGGAAGATGATCTGCTAGGCTGAATGACCTGCCGCGAATTGACAGGCTTGCGCAATATACTTATATAGCGTTGAATTGCCAGTCACGGGGAGTGATTCACAGCTTTTCAGAGAGAAATGGAGCCGCATTAGACATTATATACTATTTTTCGAGATATCAAAATTTATACAGGATCATCAGTGTACGGCTGCGGCACCTCATCATCTCTCACGGGTGCCTCCTCAATCAACCGCTTCTGCTCCTCCAATTTCACAACCCACAACGCAGAACCACAAGCCGTCGTAAGCAAAAAGAACATCGACAGCACAGGCACAAGCTGCAACAGCAACGCAATACTCCCAAACCAAGTATACTTCCACCTCCTACCCCTGATTTCCTCCTTGCGCTCCTTCTTACTCAAGCCCCTCAACTTAAAATACCGCCAATGATGCAGCGGTCCGGCCCTCGCGCCCGTAACCACCAAAAACGCGGGCGTGCCTACCACGGGTATGAAATTGAGGGGTAGGAAGAGTATGAATTCTGCGATTTGGCGGAAGGAGAATGGGGAGTAGACGGCGGAGGAAGTGGGTTTGCCGAGGGATTTGACGACGGTTGGGGCGGAGGGGTCGAGGATGCGGGAGGGGGCGACGAGGGATTCTTGGCCTTCTCTTATTAACGTTGCCTGTATTTCCAGTCATTAGCTCTTCCAATACAATTCAAGGACGAGAAAAGAGGTGGGATTACATCAAAAACATCAACCAACGTCTCATCAACCATCAGCGCTTCAAACAGTAACGCGATCACCACCTGCCCCTCCCCCAGAACCAAAAACACGGCATTCACCCATGCCGTCGGCCCATGGAATATCAGCAGGAATGCTGCTTGCGGGAGGTAGGTGAAGGTGAAGAGGAGTGCGAGGACGACGATGGATGTTATAGTGAGTGGAATTAGGCGGCGCCCGAAGAGAGGATAGTATTCGCGGTGCGCGAGGAAATAGTAGATTCCTTTGAAAGGGTAGAGCCAGGAGGCGCTGACAACATTGCGGATGGGTTGTAAGGCAGCAGAGGCATTTATGCTTGTTGAGGGCATTTTGGGGACGATCCTGGGGGGGGAAGGGTTGTGGTGGAGGAGGGGAGGAGGTGAAGTTTTGATGTGGGACGAAATAGAGTTGGGAGCGATGGCGTCACTGAGGCTGGGCGGCATTCAGGCTGTTGTTCTAGCCGCATAGGGGCTCGAGCTGCCCCTGGAGCGCCACTGTCCCAGGGGCCGGTGATCACTAAGCAGCTTAATCTCACTTCAGTGGAAATATACTACTTCTCTCCATACCCATAGACTCAGGATTAATTTTCTCTTTCGCTGGTTCCGTTTTAGTCTGCGGACGTGAGCAGCTGCTGCTTTAACCTGAGCTGAGGGTGAGCATATCTGAGCCGAGGATAAATATATCTAAATAGAGCCTAAATAAAACCTGAATAAACCTAAATAAACCTAAATAGAGTCTGAATAAATTTAAATAAAGTTTAAATAAGCCTGAGTAAAGTTTGAATAAGTTTGTATATTATTATATAAAGCTTATTTTGATTTTTTATATACTCCAGCTATAATTTTTTTACCGAATTTTGTCCCGGAATTTATTTCTACTATTTTATAAAATTTCTACCAAAATAGATTTTGAATTTTTCTTATCAAAAAATTTATATAATATAATAATTTTATAAACCAAAATATAATAAACTATTTGCTTTTAATTTAATTAAAAAATTATATCCGAGGCGGTCCAAAGTTTTGAAGGCGCGCCGCACACGTAACTTTAAGCAGTTAAACTGTTAAATGCTGCAAATGCTAAGCCCAAGCTGCGAGCCGAGTCGATTAACTGCGAGCGGCGGTCGCGGTCGTTGAGGTTGAAGGCGAGATTGGGAGTACAGATCCTGGATAACAAATATAATGATTGGCTGAAAACACAAAGACGCGGTGGCGATGGTGGACGCGACATGTTGGCCTGGAGTTATCCACCGGCCGCTCGTCATCTGCCGCCAAGCCTCACCAGGCGTGACTTCAGGCCCGGTTACCTTCAACAGTCAATACGGGAACTGCATAAGCTATCCACATCCATGAATTGAATACTTGCCGCATCATATAGGAAGTTTTCCTATCTCCTAGCATTCTAATTAAAGGATGGTATGCCATTAATACAACTTGTTGGATAATGGTCTTTTTGAGGAGAAGCCAGGAGAGAGAGAACCACCTGAAGCAGGGATTAAGACGCTAAAAACGCTAAAATCTTGGCTCACTTCTTGGCGTAAGCACTTTAATCTTCGCATTTTGATTGGACTACAACTAGTTGCACGAGTTACATACAAGCCACACACACGAGCCACACACACAAACCACGCACACGAGCCACATACGAATCATATATTTAAGTCACACATCTAAATAAAATAAATAAAATAAATAAAATAAATAAAATAAATAAAATAAATAAAATAAATAAAATAAATAAAATAAATAAAATAAATAAAATAAATAAAATATTTAATTTTAATTAAAAATTAATAATATTATAATAACAAATTAATATTTCAATTTATTTAAAATATAATTTTTATAAATAAATTTATATAATTATAAAAAATTTTTTCTAAAAATTAAATCGAAATAATTTCTAAAATAATAATAAAAATTCGATTAATAAAATTAATTTATTTAAAATATTTATATTAAAAAGTAAATTAAATTTTTAATATTTTTAGTATTTTAAATCTTATTTCAAATGGTTTTCTTTCTCCTAGCTTCTCTTCAAAAAGACTATTATCCAACAAGTTGTATTAATGGTATAATCCTTTCTACCTTTTTGAGCGTTACTAGCTTCGTCATAAAAAGGTCGATCCCAATTCTAACCGCCTTTATTTGATCCTCAGTACTGGAGCGTCCAGTAAACGCAATAATTAAGACTAGGTTTCGAATATTTTCAATATATAATTGTATTATAAATAAAATTTCTGAATTATTCCTTGCGTTATTTATACCTAGGTCTCTCCTACCGAGCTTTATAGACTCTATAATATTCTTTTTTTTTCTTCTCCTTAATGGCACGAATTTGTTTCGTAATATCGAATCCATCAAATATTAATATAATAATATTTATGAATATAATATTGTAATCTTTTTATTGAGTTTCGATCTTATATACTACTTCAAGTTCAATATTTTCGATCTCCTATTAGGTTATAATAATAGGCTCCTAATACACGAATTCAATATCTTTTTTATTATATTTATTTATCAAATCAAATTTTTATATATTTCTTGAAGAATCTTTTTTATTAAAAAATAAAGTTTTTTATTTTCTTATTTTTATAATTTATTTTTCGAGAAGATAATTTTTTATAATTTATTTATTTATAGAATAAATAGCTCGAAATAAAATATAAAATTATTAATAATTATTATTATAAAAATTACTTTTTTCGTTATAATATTTAATTTTAATTTAACCAATTTTTTTATATTTATATAATTTTATTTATCGAATTATTAAATAATTCTTTCTTAATTTAATTTATTATAATAAATATAAATTAGATAAATATTTAGAATATTAATTCGAGATTATATATAAATAAATATTATTTGCTAAAAAGGGTTCTAATAGTTAATAAAAATTTTTATACTAGTTTTATTTTTGATACCGGAAGTTTTCCTCTATATTTCTTTGATCCCAAAATTAAAATCGATCAAAAACAAAAATTAGAAAAAAATTTTTTTGTTTTTATTTATTTTAAAATTGTTGATTAAAATATCTTTATAAAAGAAGTCGACCTTACGCAAAGATTGGTGTCCTTCAATGCAACCCTCCAATGCGGCAAGTAGAGCTACTCGGGAGCCAGTTTTGTAAATCGGCTTCCCATAATCACGAAGGATGACACGCCGATGCACTCGATTTGGTAGAGCATTGCTGCCGGCCTTCGTCGGAGATGTCGAACAGGATCGCAGCGAATGGGCAGGAATTGGAAAAGCTTGCGATATTTGCTTGGACCCTCTTGCCGACTCGGCAATGGAGATAGCTTGCGGATGGCTAAAAGAATGTGTCGAACATCACACGACCTGCCAAAAGCCAGCTAAGAGTGTACTTCCCACCCGTGTAATTGATGTTGGGACTGTAGAAGAGCTGCCACGTCTGTGGCTTCCTGCACGAGCAACTGGACATTACGCAACGCTCAGTCACTGTTGGGGGAACATAGCTTCACTAACAACGACTACCGCAAACTTACACCAAAGAACAACCAGGATAGGCTTCAAGGATATGCCTAGCACATTTCGAGATGCTGTGATAGTCACGCGAAAATTAGGTTTACGATACCTTTGGATCGACTCTTTGTGTATTCTTCAAAATTGGGAAGATGATTGAGCGAAAGAATCTTCCCAAATGCAAGCTGTGTATGCAAACTGCATAATCAACATCGCCGCCGATGATGCCGTCAATTCCACCATAGAGTTACGGAGGACGAAGAGGCTACGTGGAGGCGTAAGAGTCAGCTCTCTCACGGATGTACCTGGGGTCTACGTTCACCCGGCTCCCCAAGGAATGGATTCTACTGGGGTATCTCATACACCAGGTAAATCCGGCGTGAAGCATGTATTAGATAGCTGCGCTTGGGCTTTCCAAGAAAGAATGCTTTCTCCGCGTCTATTACACTTCTCTGCCTACGAGTTAGCCTGGGAGTGTGACAAACATGTTATGTGCGAGTGTCACGTACTGCCAAGAGCATCCAACCAGAAGAGGAGAGGCTTTCGCAGAAATATTATCAATAATCGGCTATTTGGCGAAGGCTCAGTTGAATTTGCCGAGGCATCTTCCTCTTGGTATGATCTGATTGATGTATACTCAAGGCTGAGCCTTACGTTCGAATCCGACAAACTATTAGCAATATCTAGGCTAGCTTCAAGAGCCGCTAATACATTGGGCAAAACTTACCTTGCTGGTCTTTGGAAGGAAGATCTACCACATTGTCTTCTCTGGCAGACTGAAGGGGTCTCTCGCAGGCTGAAGGCTGATTACCACCATCCGACATGGTCATGGGCTTCGATTCGTAGCGATACAGCTGGGACAAGAGATCTTGCAACAAATATTACCGGTGTAAACTATCAATTTGAAATTGAAGATGTAAGATATAATTATGGCCTACAAGATTTTTATAAACCTCCAAACTTAGCAATAATCAAAATAAAAAAATGGTTTGCGAAAATTATTTTCAATATCGGTTATTATATTATATCAAAAACTTAAAAATCTAAAATATTATAAAATAAGTAAATTAAATTAAATATTAATAATTAAAATAAGTTTCAATATCAAAGTCTTAATAATTATATTTTTGTTATTTTAGCACAAAAAACCTGATTTTATTATTTGATATTAAAACCTTTATTCTATTTTTCGAGGTATTGAGAAAGAATTGGATATTATCAATTTTCCTATAATACTAGGCTAAAGAATCCTTTCCTAGCACGTTTTGAGCAGGAAGAAGTCACTCTAGTTTGAAGTCAAAGTCACTCGCAGTCTATCGCTCGTGTACTACTTCTCTCGAGAGTCGAGATGGACAGAGAGCTGCGAATTCTTGGGACTATATGTCTTCTTTTCTCAATGCACGATCTTGATGTTGTAGGTTAATTTGAAAGTTTTCCTTTCATCTCAGCGTATAGTTGAAACAAATTCGTGCGAAAATTGCCGTTTTAGGAAGGTGCATAACGTGGAGTATTTGAATTAGAATATCTACGAATCAACGTGCACTCGGGGCTGATTCAGTACAGTACTGGAGAATATCACAAGAAAGCGCCCTGAGCGAGTATACTTGCCTTGAACTAGCCCCCTGATGCATTGCTAGGTAAGGATAGCCTGATCAAGAGCGCTAACTGTGTAGGTGACCGCCAATGACAGTCTTGACATTGCGGCGTTATCTCGCGGCCTTCGTGGCCACCTTTCCTCATTCGATGGGACGTTGCAAGCATAACCTCACAGAGAAGGTTGCGGTGAGCTATTTATGTGGCACTAATTTCGTTGCAGGGTTGCTGTGCGACTCACAAGTCAGCTCCGCCTAAATATAGCAAAATGGCAGCCACACCCTCACAAATCCAAACTGCAACGATGAAACGTCGTCAAGATCCCCCATTTCTTCTTCACTTTTCCGACACATTACACCCTTCCCGCCAGGAGATCTTGGCTGCCAAGGCTTTGTTTGTTCCTTCTTTTTAAATCATCTGGGACCTCCAAGGTGGCCGCGGCTTCCTATTTGATTAGCTAGGTATACACAACCGCAGCGTTGCTTCTCGGTCTCGTGTGTCCACTTCTACTGCCAAGAATCAAAACCAATTCTTGTTGTAGTTTTACCGAAGCACAAAAGACTACAGATAGCAAGATGTCTGAAGCAAGCTCTCCGACCCCCCTTAAGCAGCGAACCTGCGGCTTTTGCCTTTTCAAATTACCGACTGAAAGTTCATTTATTGGAAACAGTGGCCAGACTATTTTTCAGGGTTTGCCAGGACGTGATGGTGAGTTTTGGGTCAAGTATATTCAGTCCAGAGATGACTGGATCAACCGTCAACTGGAACTCAACGACGGAGATCTTCGAGTTCTGGGACATCGGGAGTGCGATACTTGTTCAGGAAATCGTGGCTGTGGCTGGTGCATAAGTAACTTCCGGAGCACAATACCACTACTGCGTGAAGGTATGACGGCTTCCAAAGTCCAGCTCGCCTCTGAACTCGGCATTCTAACGTAATATAGGCGAGTCAACGGATGAAACCATGGATGAAGAGACTTCAAGTCTAGATGGAGACACCTCGACTTTGGATGAATGTACATCTAGGTCCGCAGAACATACAGGCCTGAACGAAGACACTTCAAGCATGGCTGGCTATAGGCTGGCCACAGAAGAGGACATACTAAGCTGGTGGAGTTCAGACGACTCATCGATTCATAACCAAAAAACACATTCTCCGCCAAATTACGATTTCCCATTATGCGCACTTCAGCAATCAGGAAAGCGAGGCTGTGAAACCTGTTGGAAACTTGTGTACTATTTCATTCCATTCTTAAATCTCTGGCCGCATAGAGTTGATGATGGCATGCTTTCTTGGCAAAAAGGAGAATTGCGATGGCGGGTAGTTGAAGAAGGAGAAGGAGACACTTGGACCCATTACTGGGAGCGAAGGTTCAACATATGTTCTTTCAGAGAACAAGAGAAAGGTGAGATCTTCCGACTGCAAGTGTTCTTTCACAACTGAAATTTGTGACCTAGTGCACCCTTTGGAAAAAGTCCTGCTAGATCTGCCTAACCACACAAGCACTCTGGCAAGCTTTGATCAGCTTTCAGCATGGGTTCAAACCTGTACCCAGAATCATCGAAAATGTGGTGCAGATGTCAGCACGGCTCTACCCAACTGGGTGCTTCACATCAACTGGGGGTTGGAACAACCACATGTTCGACTTGTTAATGGAACTAGTAAAATGGGAAAATACATTTGTCTTAGCCACCATTGGGGTTCTGATCCTTCTGCTCACCCTCTACGCCTGCTTCGGTCAAACAAGTCAGAATTTGAGCAAGGAATACCATGGTCATCCATACCTAGGACCTTCCGAGATGTTTTATTGGTCGTCCGCAGACTTGGGATTGACTTTTTATGGATCGACAGTCTCTGTATTATCCAAGAAGACGACGATGACTGGCATCGCGAGGCAGCTGCAATGTGCCAGTATTACCAAAGCTCATGGCTTACTATAGCGGCAACGATATCTGCAGACAGCAATCAAGGGCTTTACAGCTTCATGGATAGCTTTCACGGTGCGAAGGAACTGAGCGGGTCCATATTTATCCGCGCTAGCTTGGAACATCCTTTTCCCACTCAGAAGTGGGATATCAAGAGGTTTCCTTTGCTTTCCCGCGGATGGGTTTATCAAGAACGACTATTACCCCCGAGGGTAATTCAATTTACACAAGGCGAACTTATATTCGAATGTCGTGAAGGCTTTTGGTGTGGATGTGGGATCTACAAGTCACTTGAACATAACAAGGTTGCACCTAAATTCTCTTACAACCAGATGCTTTTGCAGGGCGGCTCAAGCAATCCAGAAATATGGCATGAGATAATATCTGAATATTCTCGTCACAATCTTTCCTTCGCCAAAGACAAATTGCCAGCTATTTCAGGTATCGCAAAGCAGCTTGAATCTTCCTCCAAGGGGAAGCTTGGACAATACCTTGCAGGTCTATGGGAAAAGAATATTAAGATTGATCTATTATGGTACTGCACAAACCGTCCTCGGCTTTGTGAAAGGCCTCAACCCAGATCGGCTCCCACGTGGTCCTGGGCGTCCGTTGGCGGTGGCGTTGCCTTCGAAAAGCTTACCAATTTATATATTTCTGGTCAAAGCACGATTGAAATTCTCGGACACGAGATTATGTCTACTGGACCGGACAACTTTGGACAGCTTGAATGGGGCCACCTGACCGTATCAGGATTTGTCGCCACGGGCTCGATCGATTATAGATCCAACGAAGATATGATATGGACTGGGATAAGGTTCCAGGGCCTTTCCCCAAGGCCAACCTTCGTCGAAGATTATTCCCTGCAAACTCTCGGAGATGCATTCGTGCCACCAGGGGAGATATTCTTCTTGATGATGGGTACTGATTTCATCCCAACTCATGAAAACGCTCCCTTTTCTCTTTTCTTATGTCTCCGCTGCGTTGACCGCGGTCTTAATTATTTCGAGCGAATTGGAATTTGTTATGCCCCTAAAAGACACTTCGACGAAGACTGGATGAAAACTTGGACTCAAAAAAGAACTATCACTCTCGTGTAGTTTCTAATTTGTTACTTCTTCTCATTTTACTGTATTTTATGATATCATCCATGAAAATTATTATACGACTGAAGTGGACAAAACAAGTATATTGTATATAAAATATAGTTTATCATTGAAAAATCAATGGCTACAGAGATTCCGGCAAAATAAGAAGTCGGATTAGGGCACTTAGCGAGCGAACGTCGCTAAAGGTCCTGAAATGAGTGCTGGGATTCAGACTCAACTGGAAGCGGGTTCTTGATAATTTTGTAGAAAAATGTTCACTTCGACTTGATCATATAGTCTGCTATAACTTAGCTTATAAGAAATTTTGGAAGTTCAAGGCGATTGAAGGGTAAAGTAAAGGCTCAAAATTTCTTGTAGAAGACCGAAATAGGTAGGTGGGGGCTGACTAAGCTGCTTCCATAACGACTTCCTCGTTCGCTCGTCCCGAAGTTCTTGCTGCATCTTTTCTCCACAGTAGAGAAGTCTCATTCTCTACGATAGCAACGTTTTCACAGCTTCTCTCTTATTCAATGGGGTGTTCTTTGGGAAGTGGACTACGTTCCAACGACAAGTCCAACTTGAAGGACCTCGAGGCTGTCTGATGGAAAAGACGGGTCCTAAATGACAAGAGGCTGCGGAAATCAATTGTTGAAGCAAAGCTTCACAAAGGAAGCCATAGAAAATGCCACGATGTCCCTGTACAGTCCTCTCAACAAGTCGAAGTCTGAAATTCGCCTCCTCCGTCTTCAGCCTCGTTCTTCGGCAGAAGCCATCACATGTTCACTTCACCTCGCAGACCTTGACGACGAGCACTGCAAATATGAGGCACTATCTTACCAGTGGGGTGACGCCAGCAAGATGAAACAGATGATCTTGGATGGCCGAAGTGTCACGGTCAGAGAAAACCTTTGGTGGGCCCTTTGGTATCTGAGACGTCAAGACGGCATCAGGGTCATTTGGATCGACGCATTGTGCATCAATCAAGAGAATATCATTGAAAGAAACCACCAGATTACGCAGATGGGGAATATATACCGCCGCGCTACGATGGTCGTTGCCTAGGTTGGACGAGAAGAGGATCAGGGCGAAATTAAGAAATCGAATTTAACCAAACATTTAACCCGCTCAGCATCCGCAGGCTTCGACTTAGCAAACGCCTTGTATGGAACTTCAGAAATGGACCGTTACTATCTGATTGGCAGCCCCCTGGTTGTTTCCTACAAATATGGCCAAACACATAATGAGTTCCCTGCAGCGAACCTGGAAAAGTCATTTTGCGAGGAAGGATGGAGTTCATTGACCGAGGTCTGTTTTTGGAGCTATTGGACCCGACTTTGGGTAATTCAAGAACTTGTTCTAGCCCAGGATATAATGATTCAAAGCGGCGACCTTCAATTATCATGGGCTGCTCTTGCCGATGCGATCTCAATCGCCCCTCATCATGCAATATATGAATTTGATTGGAAAAGCCAGCTAATGCGTTTGCCTTTTTGGCGAATCAACCATCAGAGGAGCGAATCCAAGAGCCAAATGAAGGAGCCAAGTACGCTATTCGAATTATTCCGGCTTCACAACGGTTCTCACTGCACTGATTCGAGAGACAAGATCATAGGTCTTCGGGAATTGAGTCGAGTTTGTTGCCGCGACGCTTTTGTCGCGGATTACCGACATACCCACTCTGAACATTTTGAACTGCTGTTGAGGCACTTTTATAGATTCCACAAAATCTCAGATGTGAAAGATATTACCCCAAGCCGAAGCCCCCACGGCTCGCTGACGGGCCCATGAAGCTCGCTCATACTAAAGAATACGATGTGGATTCTTTCCGTCGAAACCCAACCGAGTCATTGGGGGATGAACTCAAACAGCTTCGAGGGTGTTTTGGGACTATAGAAGGTGGCTTGATCTGGTCCCATCGGAGCCCGATGTCCTCTGCAGAGATTTCTCTCCATGAGACAAAAACAACAATCGCTTCCATGTCTTACATATCTGGTGGGAAAATAATCTGGATCAATCGCCTGGGTATTTCTATGCAACTCGATAGCAAGTATCGAGGCTTGCTATTGTTGCACCTTTATCCTGATGAGACGGAAGAAACCCCAGAAATCCGTCTCATGTCAGACTCGCTATTGATCAAGAAATCACTCGACCGTCTGAAAGAAAACCGTTCCGATATTGGCTCGGAAGTCTCGGCGCTTGCCATCACCTCCAGTGGCCATATTCTGGAGGCTTGGGACGATGTCCAAATGGGTGATTTTGTCTACAGATTCAGTGATTATAAAGCCGTTGTTGTCCAAGCTAATTGGCCAAATATCAGTATCGTGGGAAAGGCTTGGTTCGAGTGCTTCCCGTTCCCAAATCGGGAGGAATTCATTACGGACGATGTTGAATCTTGTCGATACACGGTATTTTTAGGTTATTCGGCTTTGCGGCTCTTCTGCACAAGAAGGTTCTGGCCTCCATATCGATTCTCTACCACCCGAGGCGCAAACCATGAAGGTGAAAAATCATAGTGATTATCTCAAAAACCACTTATCATCACTAGAGACAATTCACCCCCTCCTTTCACTTCCTTCCCATAGCCTTCTCCAAAACGTCCAACGCCTTCAAATATTTCTCATCCTCAAATCTTCTCATAACAATCTGCAAATTAATTGGCGTATTGACATACTTTTGTAACTTATATAATTCATAATTGAACTTATTTTGCTTATTCTTCGGTACGTAGTTCGTATCTTTTACGTCGAGTTTCTGGTTTATAAATATAACGGGGAAAATAATTTCGGGGTATTCGAAAAAATTCTATTAAGAAATATAATTCTAATATTTCGTATTCTTATAAAGAGAAGCGGCATCGGGTCCGGTAAAGAATAACATCGATTATATAAGAATCTGCTGAATTGGTACTAAACTATAGTTTATTATAATGGGCGTAATAAGTATCTCGTTTTATTGTTAATATACAAATTTCTTCCGTAATCTGGAATTTGATATTTTTGTTATTTTTAATAAATTATTTCGTTAAAGAAAACAATTCCTCTCCTTTTTTCAGAATAAATTTTTCCATATTTTTTGTATTATTTTTATAATAAAAAATTTGAATAATATTCCAATATTCGTTATAACCTTCCGGTTTCCAGTCAACAACTTTATAACCTATTTCAACAAACTTTTGAACTACTTCTTTGAGCGCTCGAGTGACGGGCGGATGCGGGGTAACGATATTCGGTCCACATGACTGCGATTTTGAGCTTTGGTGGGAGTGTTACGAACGGAACCCAGAGGAAGGGTAATTCTCGGCATGGACGACACGGCCCTGAGGCTCGGCAGTGGGAACACCGCACAGAGAAGCCGATATTTAGAAAAACATGTAATAAGGATTCCGTAAAAAATCATATAAAAGATCTCTTGAATCCCTAGATCCCCTTTAACAAAAAAAAATCCAAAAAATTTAAGATTCCTGCTAAAAAAAAATTTATTAAATATAAAAAATTTATATAAAATAAAATTTTTATTTATTAAATAAAAATTTGATATTTAATTTAAATAATATTTTAATATATTAATATTTCTATATTTATAATAATTATATTAATATAATGATAATTTTTTTTTAAAAATTTTAAATATAAATTTAATATATATATTAAATTAATAATTAAAATAATTATTATATTTTAAACATTTTATTATTTTTTAAATAATTATCATTATATCAACAAAAGGATTTTTATCTAAAGATAATATAACTTCTAAGATTATATTTTCTAGTATTATTATAATCTAGAAAAAATCTATTATTATCAAAATATTAGATTTATATTATAAAAACCAAAATAAATTCGATTTATTTTTTATATCTATAAATATTTATATTTTATTTAATTAATATTTATTTGGATTTAAAATAATTAAAATTATATATATTATCAATTATTTTAAAAAAATTATTTTTAATTAGATATAAATATATTTAATTGATTTTATAAATAATAAAAATCCGGAAAAAAAGATTACAAATAGAGTTTAAAAAATGATTATTAATATATTTATTAATTATAATTATTTCAAAAACGAAATGAAAAAAATATTTAATAATATTAATAAATAATAAACAATAAAACACGAAATTCAAAAATTTAAATAAATAATATTAGTCTTGAAATACATTGCCAAATTTCAGCAATATATAGATTAGACAAAATAGAACAATTGTTTTTTAATTATTATATATTATAAAAAATGAGATTATACATATAAATTAACCAGATATTTTTAAAAATATAATTAAAACAACTATTAAAATTTAACAATTATTTTTATAAAAAATCATTTAAAAAAAAAAACTTTTATCAATATTATAAATTCAAA